>ERZ779656.1823-NODE-1823-length-10507-cov-3.313337_pt1 | contig 10507 bp, 6 predicted proteins | sample MGYA00511102_ERZ779656 | MGnify/ENA primary metagenome ERZ779656 (study PRJEB29588, sample SAMEA2143980) | human gut metagenome | biome: human gut; feature: human-associated habitat; material: faeces | place: Denmark | collected 2008/2010 ... | reverse complement strand
GTGATACAAGCGGATTATTTGTCATTATGGAAGATACACACCGTGGAATTGAGAAGGCACTCGGCAGAGATGAAGGATTTGCTTCCCGTTTCTCTGAGAAGATCAATATTCCGATATTTACCAGTGATGAGCTTGTTTCATTTGCGAAAGCGTATGCAAACGAACTTGGCTATACAATAGATGAGATGGGTATTCTGGCACTTTACAACAGTATCAGCAATATTCAGAAATATGACAAGGCAACAACGCTTACAGAGGTAAAAGAGATTGTGGACGATGCGATTCATAAATCTGAGAAGGGCGGTTTACGAAAAGCATTTAGCATTATTACGTCCAGAAGATATGATGATGAAGATTATGTGATTCTTCGCGAAAAAGATTTTGGAATCTAAAATATACAGGCTATAATCATGACATAAAAATAAAGGGGTGTAAGGGTATGGCTAATTTTTCAGAGTTGGATCGCTATTTATTTGGACAGGCGACGCATTACGAGATTTACCGGAAACTGGGGGCTCATTTTACGGATCAATATGGAATTCGTGGAGTATGTTTTGATGTGTGGGCTCCGAATGCCGCAAGAATATGGGTGATTGGTTCTTTTAACGGATGGGATGAAACGGCAGATGAAATGACAAGGTTAGAGCCGGATACCATGGGAATATTCGAATTGTTTATTCCGGGGATCGAGGAAGGTGCACTGTATAAATACCTGATAGAGACGAAAGATGGAAAACGGCTCTATAAGGCGGATCCATATGCAAATTATGCAGAGCTTCGTCCGGGAACGGCATCTGCCGTCACGGATATAGAGCATTTTAAGTGGACCGATGAAAAATGGATGGAAGAGCGTGCAAAGACCAAAGATATCTATGCAAAACCTATGGCGATCTACGAGGTACATCCGGGATCCTGGATGCGCCATCCGGGCAGAGAGGATGACGGATTTTACAGTTATAGGGATCTTGTGAAATATCTGATCCCGTATGTGAAGGAGATGGGATATACACATATTGAGCTGATGGGTATTTCCGAGTATCCGTTTGACGGTTCCTGGGGATATCAGGTAACCGGTTATTATGCACCGACCTCCCGTTATGGAACGCCGGATGATTTTATGTACTTGGTAGATTTTCTGCACCAGCATGGAATTGGCGTTATTTTAGACTGGGTACCGGCGCATTTTCCAAAAGACGAACATGGACTTGCCCGTTTCGACGGCACTTGTCTGTATGAGCATTTGGACAAGCGTCAGGGCGAACATCCGCACTGGGGTACGCTGATTTACAATTATGGCAGACCGGAAGTAATCAATTTTCTTACTGCCAATGCGCTGTTCTGGCTGGAGCGTTTCCACATTGACGGACTTCGGATGGACGCAGTTGCTTCGATGCTGTATCTTGATTACGGCAAGGAAGATGGCGAATGGGTTGCCAATGTTTATGGCGGAAATGAGAATTTAGAAGCCATTGCATTTTTACAGAATTTGAACAAAAAAATTCATGAAAGAAAAGATGGAAGCTTTTCGGTTGCTGAGGAATCTACGGCGTGGCCGCAGGTGACCGGTCCTGTTAAAGAGGGCGGCCTTGACTTTGATTTGAAATGGAACATGGGCTGGATGAATGATTATCTGGAGTACATCCGCACCGACCCGCTGTTTCGTAAAGGGCGTCATGGTATGCTCACTTTCAGCATGATTTATCAGTATTCGGAGGATTTTATGCTTGTCTTGAGCCACGATGAAGTCGTTCATATGAAAGGCTCCATGTTTACGAAAATGCCGGGAAGTATTTCGGATAAATTTGCTACACTTCGTCTGACGTACGGTTACATGGCAGCACATCCGGGCAAAAAGTTGATTTTTATGGGTCAGGAATTTGGACAGGAAAGAGAATTTTCGGAGAAACGGGAACTCGACTGGAATCTTTTGGATGCCGTAGACGGAGAAATGTCGGATAACGAGAGACTGCGCCAATATGTCAGTGTTCTCAATTCGTTCTATCTGGCACATCCGGCGATGTATGAACTGGATGCACGTCCTGCCGGTTTTGAGTGGATTAGTACATTGGATGCGGATCACAGTGTAATTGCTTTTTTACGAAAAAGCAAAGACGAAACACTTTTGGTTGTCTGCAATTTTACTCCGGTTTCTTACGAGGCATTCCGTATCGGTGTGCCGTTTGCCGGAAAATACAAAGAAATCTTTAACAGTGATGCGTCCGAATACGGCGGAACCGGATTTGTGAATCCGCGCGTAAAACAGTCCAAACGCAAGCACTGGGATGGCAGAGTAAATTCGATTGAGTGTCGTCTTGCGCCACTTGCCATTCAGGTATTTACCTGCACAAAAGTGCCGTCAAAAGCAGGACGCAAAAAGAAAGAGAGTTAAATCATGGTAAATGTGATGCAGCAATTGGTTTCCTATGCGGAACAGCTGATTCCACGCGGGATGGATTTCCTTCTTTCTATCGCCGTTGGAATCCTGGTTTTCGCGGTAGGCTCAAAGCTGATAAAAAAGCTATTGAAAATTGTGCGCCGCTCGATGGAGAAGAGGGAGATGGAGTCGGGAGTGATTTCATTCTTTCTATCGGCCGGAAAAATCGCACTGTATGTGCTTCTTATCATTATCGTGGCGCAGATTTTTGGATTTGCAGCCAGCTCAATCGTAGCGATTGTCGGCTCTGCCGGTCTTGCAATCGGTCTCGCTCTTCAGGGCAGCCTTGCCAACTTCGCCGGTGGTGTCCTGATTTTGATTATGAAGCCGTTTTGTGTCGGTGATTACATCATTGTCGGTGATGTGGAAGGCGTTGTTCAGAAGATTGATGTGGTTTACACCACGCTGACAACGGCTGATAACCGTGCCGTCATTTTACCAAATGGAAAACTGGCGGATTCTAACATTGTCAATGCAACAAAAGAAGACCGCCGCCGTGTGGATATTTCAGTTGGAATTGCTTATGACGCACCGCTTAACCTGGCAAAAGAAGTGTTGATGAAAATTGGTGAGAGCCAGAAAGACAGACTTCCTGACGAACCAATTCGCGTTGTCGTTTCGGAGCTTGGTGACAGTGCCGTGATTTTGCTGATTCAGCTCTGGGTGAAACCGGAAGATTACTGGACGACCCGCTGGGCAATGACCGAGCAGATTAAGAAGTCGTTTGACGAAGCCGGTATTTCCATCCCATTTCCACAGATGGATGTGCATATGGTATCAACAAAAGGAAACTGAATAAAAATCATTTGAATGACCTCGTACTTTGGAAAGTGCGGGGTTGTTTTTTATGGAAATGTTTTTTTGTGTTGAACTTGTTTGAGTAATATGTTATAAATAAGTTAGGTGGTGATTACAATGAATTATAATTTTTCAGAAGACTTGAAATCAATTCGCGAGATACTAGGTTTGTCACAAAGTGAATTTGCGTCTCAACTTGGTGTAGAGCGAGTGACTGTATCGAGAAATGAATTAGGAAAAACGAAACCCTCTTCAAATTTTTTAGAGAGTGTATATTCGTATGCATTTGATAAAAAAATCAAGATAAACAAATTAAAGGAAATGCTTTGGCGAGATGATTTAGGAACCAATGCAAAATTACTATTTCACGGTGCAAAAAGCGAAATTAACGGAGAAATAGATGTCCATTATGGAAGGCAAAATAATGATTTTGGACAGGGATTTTATACCGGGGAAACTTACGAGCAAGCAATATCCTTTGTTTCAGGATTCGATCATTCATCGGTTTATTATTTGAATTTTGATGATAAAAACCTGAAATGTAAAAGATATGAAGTAAATCAAGAATGGATGATGACGATTGCATATTACAGAGGAACACTAGAAGAGTATAAGACGCACCCGAAAATAAAGGCACTTGTGAAACAGTCAAGAGAATGTGATTACGTAATTGCTCCCATTGCAGATAATCGTATGTTTCAGATTATCAACTCATTTATTGCAGGAGAACTTACGGACGAGCAATGCAAACATTGTTTGGCAGCAACAAATTTGGGCATGCAGTATATATTTATTAGTGAAAAAGCTGCGTCTCAGGCAAAACTTATAGAGCGTTGTTATATTTCAAATAATGAAAGAGAATACTATAAAAATATAAGGTTTGAGGAATCAAAACTTGGAGATGATAAAGTTAAATTAGCAAAGAGGCAATATAGAGGGCAGGGCTTGTATATTGATGAAATTTTGAAGTAAAGAGGTGACAAATGCATGAGAAAGATTTCAAAGGATGGCGTAATTTTGTGTACATTACAGGCAGAGACGTTTGAAAAATCTGTTGAGAAAATGGATACAAGTTCCGAAATTTTCATTAGACGTTTTATGAAGAGTGAGATAGCAAAAAGATTTGACAACGAATCCATTCTTGAAAGCAATATTCAGGCAAACGATATTTTAGAGTTGATAGACGAAGAGTACGGCATTTCAAATTATGGTTCGGTGAAATATACAAGAAATGAAATGTTTTGGATTGGCTACATTTATAGATACTTTGCATTTACTTACAATATGACATCTGCTCAGATATATAAAATAGTAAAACCCAAAGAATTGAGAGATTTATTTTTGCCTTATCATACGATGGACCCGGCACAGGCAATTGAGCGGATTTTAGAGGCAAAAGGAATGCTAACTGATGAGAAGCAAGAATTGGAACGTCAGTATGAGATATTTAAACGCATACGAAATAAACAGTGAGTTTTTTTTGCAGGGGTGTTTATTGGACATCGGAGTGTGGTAGAGTTGAGAAACCGAAGGAAAAAATTGATGTGCTTTTCGAGAAAATAGAAAAGGAGTTGGCAGAATAATAAATAAAAAATTAAATATTTGGTGATGATGGATATAAAAATATTACAAAAAGTTACATATTTTTTGACATCATCTTTGAAGTGTGATAATATTGGCGTATAAAGCGCTGATGGGGATAGACAAATAGGAATGTATGAATCCCCAGAACGCAGGAATGTGAGTTGGGGATTTTTTGTGGGAAAATAAATGAAAAACAAACGAAAGAGGGGAATTCATAATGAGTGAAATACTAGCAAGTGTATTATCTTCTGGTGTTGTGGCTGCCGTTATCACGAAACTTTCCAACGACCATGATAGGAAGAAAAATTATCTTATAGAAGAGGCGAAAGAAAGAAGAAATGAACTCCGAAATGTTTCAAGAAAGCTTGGAAACGTAGAAAAATATGATAAAGATACACAATACATATTAAGAGATTTAAAACTGTGTCTGAATGCATATGGAAACTATTCTTCAAATGGAGATAAAAATGATTTGCTAAGAGATGCACATATATGGCAAGAGATGGAAATGCTGGAAAAAGAATGTGAAGAACAAATAGATAAAGATAGGCAAAAACTGTGTTTTGAAAAACATAAAGAAAAGTTGTTACAGTACATTGGTTATTTAATAGAATATCAAACTGAAATGATAAAAAAAGAAGCAACAACTTGTTATTATAATGTATTTTTTATTGTTTCGCTTTTTCTTCCGTTGATATTTGCTTTTTGGGGAGCGTGGGAAAAAAATATACGATTAGATATGAGAGATATCCTATATCCTACTGTAATTTTGATTATGACATGTTTTATATTGCAATTTCCGATATTTATGGAAAAATTATGCATTCCTATCAGCAATTTTCTATGTAAGTGTTGCTGGGGGATTGGAGTAGTATTTTATGCTGCGGTTTTTTGCGTTGTCTGTTACCAAAATGATTTACTATTAAGTGATTTTGAAACTTATATATTTATTGCTATTATTTTTTTGTGTGCTATGGTGATATTTATGTATGTTTCGAAAACTCGTATTGAGAATCTATATAAAAAAGCTGTTGCTAGAATAATGGGATATGATATTTTATGGATTATGTGTCCAAATAAATATATTAATTTTCTTTGTAGTCGTGAGAATACAAAGAAAATTAATGTTAAGATTAAAACTATTGATGCAAAAGAAGATGAATCTGAGGTGATAAAGCAAATTCACTGCAGTGATATAGAAGGTAAGGCTTTTATTAAGTTTTTGGGAAAAAACAAATATAATAATAGGGACAACAAGGATAAGAAGGAAGTTGATCCGGTTAAAACATGGCTTGAACAGAATCTCCAATATTGCAGGTCTTTTGCCACTTATGATGGTAAAACTTATATTGGAATAAAGCAAATAAAAAAATTGCTAAAAACCTTGTAGCGGTATAGATAGATTGAAATTGAGAATTATATAGGCCCTCAAATTGTTAATATCAACCCTATATGGTATAATACCTCTAAAATGATTGCAGAAACATGAGATAAAAGGAGGTTTGATAAACTGGTGTACTAAATAATGAAAAAGCGTAAAAAAACAAAAGGAGAGAAAAAATGGCAGAAGTAGAAAACAGCAAAGATTTAATTAGTGTGTTATGGAGTGGAGCAGATATTCTTCGCTCAAAAATGGATGCAAATGAATACAAAGATTATTTGTTAGGAATTGTGTTTTATAAGTATTTATCGGATTCTTTTTTGATTAAAGTTTACGATTTGATTTATGACGAAAAACCTGAGAATATGCAGGTCGCATTGGATGCTTATAAAGAGGCTTTGGAGGATGACAGTGCTGCCGAATTGAAGGATGAACTGCGTGGAGAATGTCATTACATAATTGAGCCGGAACTTACCTATACCTGTTTTGCCACGGAAGCAAGAAATAATTGTTTTAACCGTGAAAAATTGCAGAAAGGATTTAACAATATCGAGCAGAGTGATCCATTGTTTGCGGATTTGTTTTCGGATATTGATTTGTATTCCAATCGTTTGGGAACGGGAGACCAAAAGCAGAGTGATACTATTTCAAATTTAATTAAAGAGATTGACAAGGCTGATTTGCTTAATTCAGATGCAGAAATCCTTGGAAATGCCTATGAATATTTGATTGGTCAGTTTGCGTCGGAAACAGGAAAAAAAGCGGGGGAATTTTATACGCCGCAGGCAGTATCTAAAATATTAACAAAGATTGCGATTGCAGGGCAGGAAAATAGAAGAGGCTTGTCTGTGTATGACCCGTGTATGGGTTCAGGTTCCCTCTTGTTAAATGCGAAAAAATACGCATCGGAGCCGAATTATATTAAGTATTATGGTCAGGAGTTGAACACATCAACCTACAATTTGGCACGTATGAATATGTTTTTGCATGGCATTGTACCTGAAAATCAGACACTTCGAAATGGTGATACTTTAGATGGAGATTGGCCAACTGGAGAAGAAACCGACTTCCATATGGTGTTAATGAATCCACCATATTCTGCAAAATGGAGTGCGGCAGCAGGATTCTTGCAGGATGAGAGATTCAGTGACTATGGTGTACTGGCACCAAAATCAAAAGCAGATTATGCATTTTTATTACATGGACTTTATCATTTGAAGAGCAATGGTACTATGGCGATTGTATTGCCGCATGGTGTACTTTTCCGTGGTGCAGCAGAAGGAAAAATTCGTGAAAAACTGCTTCGCTCCGGAAATATATATGCGGTTATCGGATTACCGGCAAATCTTTTCTACAATACATCAATTCCAACCTGTATTATTGTGCTGAAAAAACACAGAGAAGGACGGGATGTTTTGTTTATTGATGCCTCAAAGAAATTCGATAAGGGCAAGAAGCAAAATGCAATGACAGATGAACATATTAATGCAGTACTGAATTTGTACAATGACAGAAAAACGGTTGAAAAAGAATCCTATCTGGCTAGTTTTGAGGATATTGAAAAGAATGATTTTAACTTGAATATTCCTCGTTATGTGGACACATTTGAAGAAGAAGAGTCAATTGATTTGAATGATGTTTTAAAAAGCATGGCGGACATAGACCAAGAGATAGAGAAGGTTCAAGGTGAGTTTGTGTCACTTTTGAAGGATTTGACGTCAGTTGATGCGGATATTATGTCATCACTCAATGAGTTGATTGGAAAGATGGAGAGGTGAGATGATGGGAAAACCGAAGATTAGATTTAAAGGCTACAATGAAGATTGGGAACAGCGTAAGTTGGGGGAGATATGTTCACGTGTTCAAGGAAATGATGGTAGGATGGAATTGCCTACGTTGACAATTTCGGCTGCCAACGGTTGGATGAAGCAAGAGGATAGGTTTTCTGGAAATATTGCTGGCAAAGAGCAGAAAAATTATACATTACTTCATAAGGGGGAATTATCTTATAATCATGGCAACTCTAAACTTGCAAAATATGGAACAGTTTTTTCACTTCAAACATATGAAGAAGCGCTTGTCCCAAGGGTTTATCACAGTTTTAAAGTTGAAATCGGAAGTGCTGATTTTATAGAATATTATTTTGCAACCAAGATGCCAGATAGGGAATTGAGAAAGTTGATTTCATCTGGTGCACGAATGGATGGATTATTAAACATAGGATACGATGATTTTATGGGCATAAAAATGATGTTTCCTTCTGTATTAGAACAAGACAAAATTGCAGAGTGTTTTCGTGCCTTCGACCACCTCATCACTCTTCATCATCATGAGGAATTTTGCACTGAAAATGTGCTTATTTATATAGAAATTAACATAACAATACAAATTAAGGAGGATATTATGGCAGAATTAGAGTCGGTAATCGAACAAAAATTGATTGATCAGTTAGTTTATGGAGATTCGCAGTGGACTTACAGAGCGGATTTGAAGACAGAAGAGGACCTTTGGAATAATTTTAGATATATTCTGGAGCAGAACAACAAAGACCGTTTAAATGGAGAGCCTTTATCGGATACAGAGTTTGAACAGGTAAAAAACCAATTACAGTTTTCTTCTTTCTACAAGGCAGGAGAATGGCTGGTTGGTGAAAATGGAAAAGTTATGGTGCATGTGCAGCGTGATACAGAGAGACTTCATTTGGTAGTAATGAACCATGAGCATATTGCCGGTGGCAGCAGTGTTTATGAAGTGATTAATCAGTATCGTGCATTGGCAGATGAGGAAAGTCAGACAAAGGCACAGGACAGAAGATTTGACGTCACTCTTATGATTAATGGTCTGCCTATGATACATATTGAATTGAAAAATAAACAACATTCCTATATGGATGGTTTCTGGCAGATTAAAAAGTATATTGGAGAGGGAAAGTTTACAGGCATTTTTTCAGCGGTGCAGATGTTTGTAATTAGTAATGGTGTTGATACAAAATATTTTTCGGCGGCAAGTGATACGGAATTAAATCCGAAGTTTATCAGTGGTTGGTTAGATAATGAAAATAATCCGGTTCCTGATTATTTGGATTTTGCTAAAAGTGTACTTCGCATTCCGGAGGCTCATGAAATGATAGCGAGATATACGGTATTAGATGAGGAAGCGAAGCGTCTGATTTTGCTTCGACCTTATCAGATTCACGCCATTGAAGCAATTCGTGAGGCATCAAAGACGGGAAAATCAGGTTTTGTCTGGCATACAACAGGTTCTGGTAAAACACTGACATCTTATAAGGCAACCAGAAATCTTTTGATGGATATTCCATCGATTGATAAAGCAATCTTTTTGATTGATAGAAAAGATTTAGATACGCAGACATCGATGGCATTTCAGACATATGCAAATAATGATTTAGTGGATGTAGATAAAACAGATAATGTGTTTGATTTAAAGAAAAAGCTAAAATCCGATGACCGTCAGATGATTGTAACGACAATTCAGAAATTACAGAGATTGATTACAAAAAAATTAGCAGAGGGAACGCCGGAGTATAACAAAATTAAGAGCTTAAAGATTGCCTTTGTTGTAGACGAGTGTCATAGAGCGGTAACGCCGGGAACAAAGCGCGAATTAGAACGTTTCTTTGCAAATTCTTTGTGGTACGGCTTTACAGGAACACCGAGATTTGCAGAAAACCCATATCCGCAGTTAGGAGATTTGCCACGTACAACAGAGGAACTATATGGAGAGCGTCTACATCGATATACGATTCAAAATGCAATTCATGACAATGCAGTATTAGGATTTCAGGTAGAGCATAATGGACCGAAAAATATGGAAGATGAAACCGACAGCCGCCTTTATGATAATGAAAAACATATGTTGAAGGTACTAGATATCATTTTGAATAAATCGTACCATAAATTAGGGTTTCAAAATGGTAAGGGACAAACATATGAAGCATTGCTGACAACGAGTTCTATCCAGCAGGCACAAAAGTATTATGATTTACTGACACGTGTAAAAAAGGGTGAAACACCGCTTGAAATTCATGAAAAGATAAAGCAGATACTCCCGGATTTTCCGAAATTCGCTATTACATATTCGGTGTCGGAAAATGATGAAGGTTCACAGGTAAATCAGCTTAAAATGCAGCAATCATTAAAAGATTACAACGAAATGTTCGGAACAAAATATGAATTATCACAGATTCAGGGATATAATGCCAACCTAAATAAAAGACTTGCAAGAAAAGCTGCAAAATTTAAGAGCCGGAAAGAACAGTTGGATTTGGTAATTGTTGTAGACCGTCTGCT
>ERZ779656.1820-NODE-1820-length-10522-cov-6.223464_pt1 | contig 10522 bp, 10 predicted proteins | sample MGYA00511102_ERZ779656 | MGnify/ENA primary metagenome ERZ779656 (study PRJEB29588, sample SAMEA2143980) | human gut metagenome | biome: human gut; feature: human-associated habitat; material: faeces | place: Denmark | collected 2008/2010 ... | reverse complement strand
GCATGCCATGCAAGCGCTCTCCCGAACGATATCGAAACACACCCCCCAGAAAATCGTGTGTGAATGGGTATCATTTGGCGTTAATACGATATGGGCGGCAAGCAGCGCATTATGACACTGTATTCAGAAAGCGATTTGGACCTTCCGTTCGGGAAAAACGGAAAATTTTCATTCCAACTTGGGTATACTCCTGTTGTGTCCGACATGAAGAAAATCGTTCAGAAAACTGCCGCATTGTCTTTCCCCAAATGGGCGTTAGCCGTATGGGATATGGATACTGCAACATTATATATGGTCAAATACGACAGAAGTCATTGATTTTCTTTGTTTATCTGTGATACCATTCGTTACGAGACCAACGGCGTTGCTATCTTCGCCTATGGTGGAGACTCCGGCACTCAAAGAAATTTTCCGAAAAACACAACGAGGTGACCATTTTTGAAACGTCGAACTTTTCTTGTCTGCACCGCTGCACTTTTTTGCGGTGCGCTTCTGGCAGGAGGCTGCACTCAAAAAACTTCTCAGCCCGTCCTTCAGCAAATTGAATACTCCAATTTGGCAGATTCGGATACACAAGCTCTTCTTTCCAAGCTTTTGCAGGATGCCGGCGTATCCGACCTACGGATACAGACCTTCTTTGATCATGTGCAAAAGTTCAACAATGCTGTGGACCCGGCATGGCTCACCACAGGGTTTGAAAATGCCAAGCCTTCGGATCTGAAATACGATCCTTACTCCATGCAGGACGCATGGACAGAAAAATACGATACCTTCCCCGGCTGGAACTGTCGGATCACTGCTTGTGGGCTGTTCGGTGATTTTATCACTGTCACGGGCAAGGCAGACCTTGACTCAGCCGAGGACACCCTGTTTATGGACTATGAAACACTGGATTCTGACCCGGAATCCCTTTGCGGCGACGAACGGCAAAAGTTTGATGCGTTGTTCGCCCCGGTTAAAACCACCAATACGACCGATATTCCTACCCATTTGAAAACGATTCAGCAGGAATGGAAGAAACGCGGTCTCTCCTTCGTAGACGATGATAAGATCCGTCTCGTCTCCGTGGTCCTGCACGATCAGTTCTCTGAAACGGACAATTCTCTTATGATCGGTCATGTCGGCGTTATGCTTCCCACATCGGATGCGGTATATTTCGTCGAAAAGGTCGCTTTTCAGGAGCCGTATCGCTTGTTGAAGTTCAAAAATCGAACCGAGTTGAGCGATTATCTGATGCTGAAATACGACAACTCGTGGGGACAGGATACTGCCCACACCTTTATTATGGAAAATTCAGACCTGATGGACGGCTGGCGTATTCTTGAAGAACAGGAAAATGCAAGCTAAAAGCATCGCATTCGTTGGGAGCCGTTTAGTCTGACAGATCATTCGCCCTCTGATACCAAAAAGACGCTGCAACCTCTCACCCAGAGGCGGCAGCGTCCCTTTTTATATCGGAATATTTTGTTCGCAGGGGAACTCTGGGCTTATGACAGGGTATGTATAATGTGCAGAGCCATATCAGCATTTTCTTTGTCCACAAACACCTCTGTGACATACTGCGGTTTTATGCCGAGGGTTCCAATTCTCGCTTGGTCAAATGTGTTATGCCGATTGACATCTTTGGATTTGCAATAGAATTTAATTCCAGCTGCCGCCAACGCATCCGTGATGCGATTGCATTGGTAAGGGTCAGAAACTGTTGCAACTAGCGATTTGAAAAAATGTTCTAACATAAAGAGACCTCCTTGTATACACTCTAATCTCGTACAAAGCCATCCGGCACATAATGGTCGCTGTATCCATTCGGGAGCTGTTCCAATAGCCATTCCATGCAAAGTTCCTGCTCTGCCATGATGGATTCATCCGTTGGGTCGTAGACTTGTTAGCTGTGGATCGCATTTTTTATCGGCATGGTTCTACTCTCCTTATTTATAAGGAATCTTTCTCATTTTTCAGTAGATTCTTCCAGATTCTTTCGGTACTGTGCCGGACTGACACCATACTCTTTCTTGAATACCCGGCTAAAATAGAGTGGGTTATCATACCCTACGATCTCTGCAATTTCTCCAATATTGTATTCGGTGTTCTCCAATAAGCTTTGTGCATTTACCATCCGAAGGGACAGGATGTATTGTGCAGGGCTTATTTTCATGTACTGCTTAAAATTACGGATAAACCAGTTCGTACTGATATGCAGCGATTCTGCGTAATCGTCCACACTGACCTTTGTATTATAATTCTCGTTAAAGTAGGCAACGGCGGCTTCGATTTCTTCGGGGATGCTTGTAGTTGTTTTCTCGCTTTCCTGCTGTTGCCTGCTTACTAAAAGCAGAATGATGTTGAAGAGAGAAGCAATATAGTCTTCATAGCCATATTCACATTGTTGCAGTTCCCGGATGATCTTTCGGAACAGCATTTTGTAATCCGGCAGTGTGCCGCTGTAAAAAACGTGCTTGTCCAAGGGTATTCCGTGATAGTTCAGGATGTTTTTGACATCATATCCTGTAAAGTGAATCCAGAACACCTCTGGATGATCTTCTACATAGTAGACATACTTCTGGATTTCTTTCGGCTGATAAAGCACCATGTGTCCAGAAGTCACCACTTCCTCAACACCATCGAACCAGAAGTGTGCTTTACCAGATGCCACATAGAGGATTTGATAGTCTCTGCGACCCTTTGCCCAAAAAGTAGGTAGCTTAGGGCGTTTTTTCAAGCGATAAGTGCCGCAGCTGCCTACGACCAGCGGCTTTGAGTAGTCTTTGAAATCCAAACGGGAGTTGTTCAAATATCCTGAGTTGAAATACATCCCTGCGTCCTCCTCATCTTCAGAGATTTTACAGTGATTTGGGAAATGTTCTATCAAAAAATTACAAACTCTTTGATTTTGTGCATATTTTGTTCCATCTTGTCTATATCTTTTCGTTCCATTAGATTCTATAATATTTTCAGACGAAACGCAAGAGATTTGGGCAACTTGCGTAATGAGAATTCCAGTCTGAAGTGCGCAGCAGATTGGTCGCGCCCACACAAAACAAGCAAGATGGGAGAAAGCACAATGACTGAGAAACGTTATCTAAAGTGGTATAATAAAGTCGGCTATGGTTCAGGCGATATTGCAGGCAACGTGGTGTATGCATTCCTGTCCTCCTTCGTCATGATCTATCTGACCAACACCGTTGGCCTGAACCCCGGTATTGTCGGCACTCTGATTGCAGTTTCCAAACTGCTGGACGGTGTGACGGACATTTTCTTTGGTTCTTTGATTGACAAAACGCATTCTAAGATGGGCAAAGCCCGTCCTTGGATGCTGTACGGCTACATTGGCTGTGCCATTACGCTGGTGGCAATTTTCGCCATCCCGACCAATCTGGGACAGTTTGCACAGTACGCATGGTTCCTGATCGCATATACTCTGCTGAACGCTGTATTCTACACTGCCAACAACATTGCTTACTCTGCACTGACTGCTCTCGTCACGAAGAACAGTGCCGAACAGGTCGAGATGGGTTCTTGGCGTTTCATGTTCGCCTTTGCCACCAGCCTGCTCATCCAGTCCATCACGCTGGGTGCTGTTACGGCATTGGGCGGTGGTGCTGCCGGTTGGCGCACTGTTGCAATCATCTACGCCATCATCGGTCTGCTTGTCAACACCCTCTCCGTTTTCTCCGTGAAGGAACTGCCGGAAGGCGAATTGGTGGATACCACCGACAAAAAGGAAATCGAGCAGGACGAAAAGTACAATCTGGTTCAGGCTGCAAAGCTGCTTGCTGGTAACAAATATTATATGATGATTTGCGTCACCTACATTTTGCAGCAGATCTACGGTGCCATGATCAGCATGGGCACCTACTATGCAACCTACATCCTTGGCAACCAGAATCTGTTCGGTGTATTCTCTTGGGCAATCAACATTCCTCTGATCATCGCACTGGTGTTCACCCCGACCTTGGTTGCAAAGTGGAATGGAATGTATAAGCTGAATGTAATGAGCTATACTCTGGCAACGATTTCTCGTGCACTGGTTGCTGTAGCTGGTTACATGGGCAGCGGCAATGTGACCTTGATGCTGCTCTTTACTGCAATCGCAGCTCTTGGTCAGGGTCCTTGGCAGGGCGATATGAACGCTGTGATTGCTGCTTGCTCTGAATATACTTGGCTGACGAAGCATAAGCGCGTGGATGGCACGATGTACTCCTGCACTTCTCTCGGTGTGAAGCTGGGCGGCGGTCTGGGTACTGCCATCACCGGCTGGCTGCTGGCAGCAAGCCATTTTGACAGCGCTCTGACCGTTCAGCCGGATTCCTGCATCAATATGCTGAAGATCATGTATCTGGTGATTCCGTTTGCTCTGGATGCCATCATCACCTTCATTCTCTCTCGTATGAAGGTCGAAGAAGCAAATGAAAAACTGCGTGCAGCAGTCTGATAACAAGCCATTATCATTTCTCCTTCATCTGCTGTTCCCCGGAGGAATCCAGCGATTCCTCCGGGGAGGCTGGAGAAATATTATAAAATTATAAAAGGTAAATGAGGAAATACTATGGCTGCATTTGATTTTGCAAAAGTAAAAGACCCCACCTTTTTCAAGGAAAACGTGCTGAATGCTCATGCAAGTTTCCGTACTTACGCTTCCCGCGAAGAATATCGGACAGGCTCCTCTTCTTTGGCGCTGAAGCTGGACGGTATCTGGAAATTCGCCTACGCAAAGAACTACACCAGTGCCATCCCCGGCTTTGAAAAGACAGATTACGATTGCAGCGGCTGGGATGACATTCATGTTCCGGCACACATCCAGATGGAGGGCTACGACATTCCCCAGTACGCGAATGTTCAGTATCCGTGGGATGGCCGTGAAGAAGTACAGCCGGGCGAGATCCCGCAGCGGTTCAATCCGGTGGCAAGCTATGTAAAATACTTCGAGCTGCCGGAATCCATGCAGGGCAAGCCCGTCCACATCGAGTTCGAGGGTGTGGAAAGCGGCATGGCTCTTTGGCTGAACGGGTCTTATGTGGGTTACACCGAGGACAGCTTCTCCGCACACGCATTCGATCTGACTCCCTATCTCCAGCCGGGCGTGAACAAACTTGCTGTGCAGGTGTTCAAGTGGACTTCCTCCAGCTGGTGCGAAGATCAGGACTTCTTCCGCTTCTCCGGCATCTTCCGCAGCGTGTGGCTGTACGCCATCCCCACCGTGCATCTGGAAGATGTATCCGTCAAAACGCTGTTTGCCGGGGATGATTTTACGCATTCCACGCTGGAAGTTGCATTGCAGGTGGAGGGCAAGGGTGCAGCCCGTCTGACCCTGCGCCGCAGTGAGCTGGAAGTGTTCTCCGAAAAAATCGCACTGAACGGCGGCTCTGCTCTGTTCAGCCATGCGGTGGAGAACCCCCACCTGTGGAGTGCAGAGGACCCGGCTCTGTATGAACTGGAAATCGAGCTGCTGGACGATGCAGGCCATCTGGTAGAGGTGACCGGGCAGAAAGTCGGTTTCCGCAAGTTCGAGTTGAAGAACAATCGGATGCTGCTCAACGGCAAGCGCATCGTGTTCAAGGGTGCCAACCGTCATGAGTTCAGCTCCATTACGGGTCGTGCTGTGGGCGTACACACCCATGAGGAACTGCTTCGGGACATCATCACCATGAAGCAGAACAACATCAATGCCATCCGCACCAGCCATTACCAGAATCAGGATGCACTGTACGACCTGTGCGACGAGTATGGTCTGTATCTGATCGCAGAGAACAATCTGGAATCCCATGGCACATGGGACATCCATCAGGCGGGCATTCGCGGCATCGAGGGCGTTTTGCCCAATGATAAGCCGGAGTGGAAAGCTGTCTTGTTTGACCGCATGAATTCCACTTACCAGCGTGACAAAAACCATCCTGCTGTTCTGATCTGGTCTCTGGGCAACGAATCGTTTGGCGGTGAGACCCTGCTCCAGATGGCAGAGATGGTCCGCCGCTTTGATGACACCCGTCTGGTGCATTACGAAGGTGTGGTCAACGATCCCCGCTTCCTCGAAACCACCGATATCGAGAGCCATATGTACAGCACGGTCAAGGACATTAAAGAGTATCTGGCACAGGGCGATAAGCGGCCTTATATCGAGTGCGAATATTCTCATGCTATGGGCAACTCCAACGGTGCTTTATACAAGTACACGGAACTTGCCGACCAGAAGGACTGCGGCTATCAGGGCGGCTTCATCTGGGATTACATCGACCAGTCCATCTGGAAAAAAGACCGCTACGGCAAGTGGTTCCAAGCCTACGGCGGCGACTTCGGTGAGCGTCCTACCGACTATAATTTCAGCGGAAACGGCATTGCCTACGGTGGTGACCGTGCTCCTTCTCCCAAGATGCAGGAGGTCAAGTTCTGCTATCAGAACATCGCAGTTTCCATCGACAATTCTGGATTTGAAGTCTGGAACAAGAACCTGTTCACCTCTACGGATGCTTTCGACTGCGTTGCTCTGCTGCATCGTGATGGAAAGCTGTATCAGCAGCAGGAACTGACCAATATTGATGTTGCTCCCGAAGAGCGTTCCAGCTTCCCGCTGCCGTTTATGGTTCCTGCGCTCCCCGGTGAATATGCAGTGACCATCAGCTTCCGTTTGAAGGAGGACACCAGCTGGGCAAAGAAGGGTCACGAAGTCGCCTTTGGACAGGGTGTGATCGCTGTGGTCCGTTCCATTCCCAGCAAGAAGGTCACGCCGTTTACCGTTACGCACGGTACACACAACATCGGTGTCCGGGGTGAGAATTTCGATGTTTTGTTCTCCGATCTGAACGGCGGTCTGACTTCCTACCGCTATGCCGGCAAGGAGATGATTCAGGAGATTCCCCGTCCCAACTTCTGGCGCGCTCCCACCGACAACGACTGCGGCAACAACATGGGCGGCGTTCGCGGTCAGTGGAAGCTGGCAAGCCTGTACGCTACCGCCAAGGGCATCGGCAAGGAGATCCCGTCTGTTCATGGCGGCACCATCCTCCAGAACCCCACCTGCGAGGTGGAAGCCGACAGCGTGGTCGTGACCTATCTCTATAACCTCCAGACCAGCCCCGCAGCAGAGTGCAGCCTGCAGTACCGTGTGTTCGGTGATGGCCGCATCCAGACCACCCTGCACTATGACCCGGTGGAAGGACTTGCAGCAATGCCGGAGTTCGGCGTACTGTTCAAGATCGACGCTGACTACGACACGGTGGAGTGGTACGGAAACGGCCCTGCGGAGACCTACTGGGATCGTCAGCATGGTGCAAAGCTGGGCATTTACCAGAACAAGGTCGCAGACAACATGGCACAGTACCTTGTGCCGCAGGAGTGCGGTGCAAAGACCGCTGTGCGCTGGGCAAAGGTAGTGGACCGCAAGGGTCGCGGGCTGCTGTTTACCGCAGATGCCGCAAAGCCCATGTTCTTCTCTGCGCTGCCCTACACTCCCCATGAAATGGAGAGTGCCAAGCATCCCTACGAGCTGCCCCCGGTCCATTACACGGTCATCCGTGCTATGGGCGAGCAGATGGGCGTCGGCGGTGATGACAGCTGGGGTGCCAATGTCCACCCGGAGTATATTCCTGATGTGACCAAGCCTGTGGAGTTCACCTTTACGTTCCGTGGCATCTGATGATTGCCCGCAAATGAGGTGTTCTCTGTGAAAAAAGCGAAAGATCAGCCTGAATCTGAACCAGCCGAACTAGCATCCCTTGTTGGAGAACGGATCAGAAAGATACGCAAAGAAGAGGGGTTAAGCCTAGAGCTTTTTGCTTTACGTTGTGACATGAATGCCGCATACGTTGGGCATATTGAGCGCGGCATTCAGAATCCAACCTTGAACACGCTGGAACGTATTTGCAAGGGTCTGGACATCAGCGTAGAAGACCTTTTCATAGATATGCTGTTTACCGATGTCCAAAGGAGCGTGCGTTTGAACAAAAAGAAAAAGTCCACAAACACTTCCCCTTATCCCGATGAAGTCATTGACCGTCTGGCACGGGCATTCTACCCGGCCATCCTTGCCTGTTGGAACAGCGAGGAAGGCCAAAGGGAGTTTGCCGCATGGCAGGCGGAACAGGCTCATCATACCCCCAGCAAAGAAAAGCAGAGCGTTCCCGCGCTGCCGCTTAAAAGCCCCACTGGGGCTTTCATTGCTCCGCTGCACTTCGCAAACGCGGTCCCACCCCAAACCCTGCTTAAAACGGACGAGGAGGAATTGTGTCAATTTGACACAATTCCTCCCACTATAGAGAAAACAGAGCGATCCCGACGGGGAACGCCCTGTTGTACATATCTCTGTCGTATGTGGATTTTTCAGGGTGCGTCCGGGTGGGCGCACCCTATTTTTGTTTCATCATGGTTGGGTGTACATCAAACCGCATCACCGCAACTCCTTATAGGTTTCTTCCGGCACCGGCTCGCACCACTCGTTAGAGGTGCCTTCGCCGGGCACTTCCACTGCCAGATGAGAGAACCAGCAATCGGGTGCAGCACCGTGCCAGTGCTTGACCTCCGGGGGAATGTTCACCACATCGCCCGGATGCAGCTCCAGCGGAGCTTTGCCCCATTCCTGATAGTAGCCCCGGCCTGCCACGCAGACAAGGATCTGCCCACCGCCCTTTGCAGCATGGTGGATGTGCCAGTTGTTCCGGCAGCCCGGCTCAAAGGTGACGTTGTAAATGCCAACCTGTGCGGTGGACAGGGGGGCCAGATAGCTTTTTCCGCTGAAATATTGTGCAAAACCGTCGTTGGATGCACCGATGGGGAACACCATTTCACTCTGGTGCTTTGCCTTGGCATCCTCTGCAGCGTCCTCTGCCCAGACTTCCTTGGCCATGCGGAAAGCCGCCCACGCCTTGGGCCAACCTACATAAAACGCCGCATGGGTCAGGATCTCTGCAATCTCAGTCCGGGTAATACCGTTGTTTTTCGCTGCCGTCAGGTGATACCGAAACGAGGAGTCCGTCAGTCCCTGCGCCATCAGTGCTACCACCGTCACAAGGCTGCGGTCCCGGAGGGAGAGTTTATCCTCTCGGCTCCACACCTGCCCGAATAGTACCTCATCGTTAAGTTCTGCAAATTTTGGTGCAAATTCGCCCAGAGCATCACGCCCTGCCGTCTGTTTCACTGCCATTATACGTTCCTCCCCATCTCGTAAGCCTGTGCCATGGCAGAGGTGTTTCGCACCGCACCCGGCTCGTAAACGCCGCATGCTACAAGGACTCCCTTTTCCACGGCACCTTCCACACAGTCTGCATAGCCCCGGAAGCAGGTCAGCGTAGTGTCCGCAGAGGCTTTTTCCTCGTCTGCCATGGTGGTGATGTAGTAAAATTCCTTGTCTTTGACCTCAAGCCACCGTGCCACGGTACGGTCGATCACTGCCTTCAACTGGGCACTGATGGAGTAGAAGTATACCGGGCTTGCCAGCACAATGACATCGGCATCGATCATCTTTTGCAGGATGTCTGCCATATCATCCTTGTGGACGCAGGCTCCGCCGTGGGTGCTGCAGTAGTAGCAGCCGGAACAGGGAGCCACCTTTTTCTCAGCGACCCGGATCTTTTCTGCTTTGTGCCCGGCATCCTGCGCTCCACGCAGAAATTCATCGCATAGAATATCAGAGTTACCGCCCTTCCGGGGACTGCCAGACAAAATCAATACCTTCTTGCTCATAGGAACCTCCTTGACAGCAGAGTGCATCCGCATTATGATGTTGATAAAGTTTGATTTTATCATACAACTTAAAGCGCACTTTAAGTCAAGGGCTTTTTGAAAAAACGGAGGTTTCAGATGATCTATACCGTAGGTGAAATGGCACAAAAGCTGGGCGTACCTGCCTCCACCCTGCGCTACTACGACAAAGAAGGGTTACTTCCCTTTGTGGAGCGTTCCTCCGGCGGCATTCGGATGTTCCGGGAAAACGACTTCGAGTGGCTGCAGGTCATCCGCTGCATGAAAAAAGCCGGAATGTCCATCAAGGATATCCGGCAGTATATTGAGCTTTCCATGCAGGGAGACGACACCATTGACACCCGGCTGGAAATGTTCCGGCATCAGCGGGAGGTACTCACCCAGCAGATCCAGCAGTTACAGCACACGCTGGAGACCGTGGAGTATAAATGCTGGTTCTATGAAGCCGCCAAAGCCGCTGGGACGGTGGATGTCCCCGGTGCAATGACCGATGCGGATGTGCCGGAGCAGTTCCGTGCCATCCGGCAGGAGCTTCGGGGACAGAAGATGCCGAATATCGAAAGATAAGAAATGCCGTTCCAGTTGCTTTTGGAACGGCATTTCTCTTAATCTTCTAACCCATGGTTCCCAGCCGTATTTTTCAAATATTCTTCCGGCTCGCCATTCAGAATCAGGTCTGCATATGCCAGCGGGTCATTGTAGATGAGATAATTCAGTAGAAAACAAAAAATCCGAACCCTTCTCCCATTGAGAAAAGGTTCGGATTTTCATTGTTTGGTGCGACCGGGAGGATTCGAACCTCTGGCCTTCCGGGTCGGAGCCGAACGCTCTA
>ERZ779656.1816-NODE-1816-length-10540-cov-2.279828_pt1 | contig 10540 bp, 9 predicted proteins | sample MGYA00511102_ERZ779656 | MGnify/ENA primary metagenome ERZ779656 (study PRJEB29588, sample SAMEA2143980) | human gut metagenome | biome: human gut; feature: human-associated habitat; material: faeces | place: Denmark | collected 2008/2010 ... | reverse complement strand
ATCAGAAGTATTATTATCAAATGCAGACTTAAAAGAAGCAAAAGTACAATATTCAACAAGTACTTCAGGTACAACTGTATATTTAACAATAGAGTTTAATAAAGATGCTGTAGAAAAATTGAAAAACATATCAAACACATATATAAGTTCAACAGATGCAGAAGGAAAAACGACAACTAAAAAAATAAAAATGACATTAGATGATAGTACAATTATATCAACATATTTCCAAGAAGAAATTTCGACAGGTATAATTCAATTGTCAATGGGGACAAGCACAAACACATCTGAAATACAGTCAAATATTCAATCGGCATCTAATATGGCTGTATTATTAAATACAGATCCAATGCCATTAACATATACAATGGAAACAAACAGATTTGTATATTCAGACATAACAGCAGAAACATTGAAAATAGTGATAGTAGGGCTATGTATAGTAGCATTAATAATGGCTATTTGCATGGTTATAAAGTTTAAGAAAAATGGACTAATGGGCGTAATTGCAGATATAGGTTTTACAGCAGTATTATTACTTGCAATAAGATATGGAAATGTTGAAATAAGTTTAGCAGGAATATTTGCAATTGCAATTGCAGTAATTGTTGAATACATTGTTACAGGATTAATTTTAAATGAATATAGTAAAAAATGTGAAAAAGAGATTTTAATAAAAAACATAAAACATTTGATGGGAAGAATTGCAATTTGTTTAGTTCCATTTGTAGTAATGGCTGTTACATTTGCATTAATTAGTTGGGAAGAAATTGCAAGTATTGGAATGATACTATTCTGGGCTATAATAATAATGATAATTTATAATACATTGATGTTGGTATTAAAAATTTTTGAAAGTAATAATGAAAATGAAAAAAACAAAAAAGAAAGCAATCATGATAGCAAGAAAGCAGACAACAAATAAAATAATGTTTTATAGAAAGGAAACAACAATGAAAAAAGTAATTCAAATATTATTAATATGCTTAATAATAGCAGGAACAATAGTAACAGCAACAGTAGGTTTTAATGTTGGGTTAAAATATTCAGAACATGACGAAATTAGTATAAATGTTGGTTCTAAATTTAATGTTGCAGATATAAAAGCAACTGCAAAAGAGGTATTTGGAAATTCCAATGTGTTAGTACGACAAGTAGAATTATATAAAGATATGGTTCAAATAACTGTAAAAGAAGCAACAGAAGAACAAATTACAACACTTAATGATAAAATAAATGAAAAATATAAAATAGAAAATCAACTAACAGATATAAAAGTAGTTCATATACCAAATGTTAGACTAAGAAATATAATAAAACCTTATATTTTACCTCTATCAATTGTAAGTATAATTACTATAGTATTTGCAATGATTGCATTCAGAAAACTAGGAGTTTTAAGAGCTGCGTATGAAATGGCAATATCAATAGTCGCACCACAAGCAATACTAGCAAGCTTTTATGCCGTTACAAGAATTCCAGTAAATAGACTAACAACTATAATTGCTATAATGATATTTATCATATCAATAACATTGCCTATGGTAAAATTAGATAAAGAGAAAGAGGATAAATTAAACAAAGATAAAAAATATAACAAAATATAAATCTAAATAAGTATAGTAAAAGGAATAAATAATATAAAAAAATATATAATTAACCAAAAGATGTTATTAATAATAAAATGTATTAATAGCATCTTTTTTGGGGAGGTATATATGAAATTTAAAAAAATATATAATAGACTGCTTTGCAGACTAGATAAAACAGATTTTACTAATGAGGAAGCTATGGAAATATGTAAAAGAACAAATGCATTGTTAATAGATGTAAGAACTCCTGAAGAATACAGAGAAAAGCATATTGAAGGTGCAGTGAACATTCCAGTTTATGAAATTGATAATATAAAAAATGAGATAATTGACCCAAATAAAGTAATATTAGTATATTGTAAAACAGGAAAGAGAAGCAAGATTGTAAAACAAATCTTGACTCAAAATGGGTATAAAAATGTATATACGTTTAGTGCAATCCTGTAAAAAAAATTAAAAAAATTCAAGTTGCTGTAATTTTCTACTTTTGATATTGATAAGGTTAAAAATTTTAGTAAAATGGAATGTATGTGAAAATTCGTTAAAAATTTTTTTGCTAACTATTGATATACTAGAAAAGATACATGGGTTATCCATAATAAAAGGAATCAAATCGTTAATAAGACCCTTTGGTCTTATTTAATGATTTGTAAATTTTGCAAATTTCACAATCTGTGCAAATTGATGCCGAATTTCCAAATATTACTTGTAAAGTATTAATAAAATCATCTGCAGGACTTATTAAATGAATAATAAGTTTACTAGGTAATAATGTTAATAGCGAATTTAATGCATAATCATTTGTGGAGAAGGAAATATCAGACAAGTAACATTTATCTAAATTGTTTTTGGCAAGAGTGATTACATTTTTTTGTTTATCTAGCAAAATGGCTTCTTCATTAAGATATATTAAATGAATTATTTCTGTACATGGAGTTCTAGAAGAAATATATAATCTTAACATATCAATAAACTCAGCGTATTCTCTATTTACAACAAACTGACTAACCGCAAAATCTAATATTTCATCTAAACAGTTAATATATTCACTAATTCTAAAAGTTATAAAACCATCTAAGAAAATAGCCTTATTGTATGAAATATAACGAAGAACAGAGGCCCAGAGATATTTTTTTCTATTGTTTATATGGTTTTCTATAGAAGCAGTGTCAGAATGATTATTTTCCATTAACAATTTACAATTATCTTTTATGATATTCATATCAATCTCATCAAAATAAAAATAGTTTAATAATAAAAGTTTATAGATGATAGAATCTTCATATTTATCTATAATACAATTTGTTATTATAGAAGCAAGTTCATTATAAAACTCCGGAATATTATTTCCAATATAGTGAACAATAATGTTAGTGTATTTAGAAAAATTTTTTTTTACAAAAACAATGTTTTCCAAATTTATTTTACCAATATGAAGCATTAAATAATCAATTGTAGAATTATTGTTTGTTTTTATGCATAACGAAACCATTATATAAATCCTCCGTAGTATGAACAAAATCTAATAATAGTATTTACTAAAAAGCTTCTGATATACATATAATATTCTAAAAAATAAGGAGTGCAAATTGTCCATATAATATAATGGTTTGAAATATTTTGTTTTTTAAAATTTCGGTATGACGCTCTAGGCCGGGAAACTCCTTCAAACTCCTCAAAAGGTGAGCTTGACCTTATTTTATAAAATAAGGTATTTCAAGTGAAGATTATTTTGCATAAAAATAAGGACGAGCCTTTAGCTAATCCTTATAAAACTATTTATATATTGTATAATCAATTTCAGGGAAAATACAATCTATTTTTGAGATGCTATCTAAGAATTTTTTATCAATTTTATCATCTTTTATTTGTTGATATAATTTTGAAAATCTACCGATATGGTCTTTTATTCTTTTCTTAGCATAGTCTACCATTGTACCATTTGTGATAATAAATAACCAGTCACTACTTTGGGCAAGTAGTAATTCGCGGGCACATTGATTTAATGCTTTTCTCTTCAAACTGTCTTTAGGCTCATCTGGAAATAGATTTGCAAGTTCTACCATCTTATCACCAGCAACATGTAAATGCCTATGAACATAATCGTTTGATTGATTTAGCCATACTTCACTGTAACCGTTAGCACCCCAACTAGATCTGCAAGGAGTACATAATTGCATTTGAGGATATTTATCAATATATTCGCTAGGTGTAATTAAATCAAAATCACATTTATCATAATAAATCTTTTTGAATAATGTATATAACCAGTCTGGACCTTCATACCACCAGTGACCATATAATTCAGCATCATAAGGGCATAATACAATAGGTGGATTTTGAGTAAAGTTAGCAGCTTCTGTAATTTGTTTCTCACGGGAATCAAAGAAGTGACCTGCTTGTTTATTTATAGAATCTTGAGCCCATTGTAAATTGTAATAATCCTTTTCACAGTTTTTGCCGGTTATTCTGTAATATTTTATTCCAGTTGGAACACGAGCTCCATTACATGCGATATAAGGTTTTATATAATCATAAGGAGCATCGTAGCCGATATCTCTATACCATTCTCTATAATTGAAATCGCCAGGGTAACCATTTATAGAACTCCATACTTGCCTTGAAGATTCTAAATCACGACCAAATGCAACAATTCCATCTGGAGAAACTATTGGGGCGAGTGTGCCATAAATAGGAGTAGGGTTGGCATACAAAATTCCATGAGTTTCTGTTATTACATACTGTATTCCAAATTCTCTTAGGTATTTATCTGCTTCAGGAACATAACCACATTCAGGTAGCCAAATTCCACGAGGTTTTCTACCAAAATATTTTTCATAGCATTTAACACCGACAGCAATTTGTGCTCTTACAGTTTTCTCGTTAACATATAAAATAGGGAAGTAACCGTGTGTTGCTCCACATGTTATAATCTCTAAAACACCAATATCTTGAAAATGTTTAAAGCCAGAAATAATATTACATTTATATACGTCTTTAAATACATGCAAATCATTTGAATATCTATCAACATAGTACTGCGCTAAATTTTTTAATGATTCATTATCTTGGTTTCTAATAACTTCTTTTTTTGCAAGTTCGATATGAGATTGTAAATATTTTATATATCTTTCTTGTAACAAAGTATTATCAAGCATGTTCAACAATGGAGGAGTCATAGACATGGTTATTCTAAAATCTACATGTTCATTTTCTAGTTTTCCAAAGTTTAAAAGAAGCGGAATATATGTTTCAGAAATGGCTTCAAATAGCCACTGTTCTTCTAAATAATCTTCGCTTTCTGGGTGATGTACAAAAGGTAAATGCGCATGAAGCACAAAACTTACATATCCTTTTGGGTTGTTTTTCATAATTAATTTGTCCTTTCTAAAATTTAATAAAAGTGCCAGCGCTAAAAAGTGAGGCACTCATAAAAATCTATTTAAATGTCGAGCTAGAAGATGAAGGATTATTTAAATCCAATTGCCAATGGTTGCTATCAATCCAACTATTTTTATTAAAGTCACTTTGTAAATCATATAAATTATAAATTCTTCCAATATTACGAAGAAATGAAATAGATGTAATATCTTTTGCAGTGACAATATTTGTTTTTACATCTTTAAAGTAAACATTTTTAATATTTCTGTCAAATAAAACATGATCATTTGGAGCTTCTATTACATTTGAAGAGGTTACATATAAATAATCATTTTGAATATTTACATGTTTTTCACTGTTATAATATTTAGGCCTACGACCAAGTTCAACAGTATATTCACAATTTGCATCATTTACATGCAAATACCAACTATTTGCAAAATCATCAATTTCTATCTCGAAAGAATAGTGCATAGTGTTATTATGAATTACTAAAACGGGTTTTGTATTGTTGAAGAAATCTTCGCCATATTGCTTTACAAAATTTGCTCTATCTACATCTGAAATATCCCAATATATAAATAAGGTAGTAGGAGTTTGAGCAAGCACTCTAACAACAGTTTGATTATATCTATATGGCAAGTCGTAATATTCAATTACTTCAATTTTTTGTGTTAAATTTGTTGTAGATGTAATTTCATCGGCCGAAAGTTTTTTCTTTCTAGTAGTACTTCTTGATGTAGTTGTTTTTTTAGTAGCTTTTGTGCTAGAAGTTTTTGTTGTAGGTTTTGAACTAGAAGCCTTTTTGGATGCAGCTGTAGTTTTTCTAGTTGCCTTACTCGAAACAGAAGCTTCAGTTAATATATCTTTGCTAGAATAAGATTCATTGCTTTCTAGTTGCTTTGAAGCTGTAACTTTCGAAGTTTCTTTTTTACTAGATGATTTTACTGCTTTTGTACTAGATTTTGCTTTTTTTTCTTTTTCCATAGAGGCCTTCGAAGTCTTACTAGTTGGTTTTGTAGTTGAAGACTTTCTAGCTGTTGTTTTTTTCTCTACAACAGACTTTTCTATCTCATTTAATTCTGTATTTTCTAATTTGCTTGCTGTTTTTCTTGGCATGTTTTTCCTCCTTTGTTTTCGCTCAATAAAAATCTTATTATATACTATATCAAAATAAAAATAAATTCAATAGTAAAATCAAAAATAAAATTAAAAAAATTATCAAAAAATGTTTACATTTGTAATTTTTTTGTATACAATAGAGCAAGTTAGAAATTATGTGAATAATATACTAAAGAAAATTATGTGAAGGGAGATTTTTCTAAATGAAAATATTAATGCTAACATGGGAATATCCACCAAGAATAGTTGGAGGAATAGCAAGAGTTGTTCACGATTTATCTAAAAGATTAATAAAAGATGGTCATGAAGTAACAGTTGTAACGTATAGAGACAACGCAGATGTACCAGAATATGAAAACGATAAGGGAGTAAATGTATATAGAGTTGATAATTACATGATACATCCAAACAACTTCATCGACTGGATAATGCAATTAAACTTCAATATGCTATCAAAAGCAACAGAAATTATAAACAAAGAAGGTGGATTTGACGTAATTCACGCCCATGATTGGCTTGTAACTTATGCTGCAAAAAGCTTGAAGAATGCTTATGATATTCCAATTGTTGCAACAATACACGCAACAGAGGCTGGAAGAAACAGCGGAATTCATGACGAAACACAAAGATATATAAATGATACAGAATGGCTATTAACATATGAAGCAACAGAAGTAATAGTAAATAGCAATTACATGAAAAATGAAATTCAAAGATTGTTTGGATTGCCATTCGACAAGATAAATGTAATACCAAATGGAATAAATTTATCTAACTTCACAGGAATTGAAAGAGATTACGATTTCAGAAGACAGTATGCAATGGATAATGAAAAAATTATTCTTTATGTTGGAAGACTAGTATATGAAAAAGGAGTTCAACATTTAATTGCTGCAATGCCAAAAATTTTATCAAACTATAATGATGCAAAATTGATAATTGCAGGCCGTGGTGGAATGATGGATGAACTAAGAGCAGAAGCAAGTAATTTAGGATTAAATGATAAAATATATTTTACTGGTTACTTAAACTCAAAACAGGTTCAAAAAATGTACAAATGTGCAGATGTTGCAGTATTCCCAAGTACATATGAGCCATTTGGAATAGTTGCACTAGAGGCAATGCTTGCAGGAGTTCCAACAGTTGTATCAGATGTCGGAGGACTTGATGAAATAGTAACACATGGTGTTGATGGAATGAAGTCATATGCAGGAAATGCAAATTCAATAGCAGATTCTGTAACAGCATTATTATATGACCATCAATTAGCAACAAATGTATCTAAAAAAGCAAAACAAAAAGTTAAAGATCAATTCAACTGGGAGAAAATTGCTCAAGATACACACTTTACATATGAGAAAGCTATTTGCCAAACAATGGCAGAAAGACAAGCAAAACAAATGCTACAAGAAAAAGCGAAGAAAACGGAAAAAGCAGAAAATTCTCAAAAGGAAATTACAAACTTATTAAGTTTTAAGAAAAGACACGCATATGCATAAATTAGGAGGTTTGAGACTATATGAAAATATATGATGATGCTCACAAATTAGCAAAACAAATAAGAGAATCAAAAGAATACAAAGAGTATAAAGAATTAAAAGAAAATATAGAATCAAATCCAGTAAAAAAAGCACAAGTAGAAGAATTTGAACATTTGAGATATAAAATTCAAGTAGAAACTATGCAAGGAAGCGGAAATGCTACTGAAGCAAAACAAATGTTACAAGAAAAATATGCAGAATTATTAAAAGACGAAGAAATAAGAAAATACTTTGATGCAGAAATACAATTTAATGTTATGATAGCAGATGTGAATAAGATTATTGCTGAAGCAATTAAAGATGTATTATAGAGCTGAAAAATAATTACAATTTTGGCTACGACAAAATTCAATTCTTTTCCAACTTAATATAAAATGAAAAAATATAGTAAAAAACGGAGCACTTAAATACACTAAAATATTTATGTGCTCTTTTAGTAAAATTATGCAACTGAATTCATGTAAATTAAATAAAATTATATTGATATAAAATTAAAAATTGCAAACGGTAAAAAACACTGAGGCGAATATAATTAATAAATTAATAGAAAAGGAGAGGCTTTTTATGATAATAATATTAAGTATTTTAATAATAATGCTACTATTAACAATAGGTTTGAATGTTGGCATAAAAGATTTCAAAAAATTAAGAGGAATAGTAGACGATGAGAAATTAACAGAAACCATAAAAAAATTTCCATGCAATACAGAAATCTGCAAGCAAACATTAAAAAAATTAAATAAGGAAGACGTAAAAGTCGAAGAAGATAATAGTTCAAAGACAAGCGTGTATCTTGTGTTTAAAAACAAAATAGTAATTGGAAAAGCAAATGTAATTACAAGAATACAAACTGTTATACATGAATGTATTCATTCAACTCAAGACAAGAGACTACTAAAATTTAATGTAATATTTGCAAATATTAATAATTTATATTTTTTAATAATATCAATATTGAGCTTATTCAACATCCGGATAGCTAGCTTTCCAAGTACATATCCGGCAGCCGCGCCGACGATAAACTGGATGACGAAAGAGCCTACGATAGCTCCGACTCCCATACCTGACGATTGAATAAACTGTATCAGGACAATGGTAAGCATATAGGCCATCGGGTCATTACTTCCGCTCTCCAGTTCCAGCATGGGACGAAGGTTGTGTTTCAAGTTCATCTTCTGTGAACGGAGAATGGCGAACACCGAAGCCGAATCCGTAGACGACATGGTGGAGGCCAAAAGCAGGGAAGTAGTGATAGGTAAATAAATATTTGACCAGCTCATACCTGATATCCACCAGATAAAGAGTCCGGTGAAAAGAGCTGTAAGTAGTACTCCGACAGTGGAAAGCACGATACCGGGACCTAGAATAGGTTTGATTTCTCTGAATTTCGTATCCATACCTCCCGAAAACAGGATGATGCTTAAAGCAACCATACCGATGAATTGCGCATCTTTTGCGTCATGAAACTGGAGTCCGAGTCCGTCACTTCCGAACAACATTCCTACTACGAGGAACAGTAATAAGGTGGGCACTCCGAAGCGATATCCTGTTTTTCCGACAACGATGCTTACGAAAAGTAAGATAGAACCAATTAGTAGGGTGTTTTCTGCTGTAAATATCATAGGCAATATATTATTAAGTTATTAAATGTGTCGTAATAGGTCTCACCGTGCGAAGTTACACATTATTTAAAACAAATAAAGAGTCTTTTTGGATGTATTTTTGTGAAAAAAGGTAGTTAAATTGTCTAAAAAGATTAATTTTGCACTCAATTAATCTACATCATACTTATGGATTCAAACAATCTTACTCCTTTACGGAAAGGAGTGGTAGGAGTACAATTCTTGTTTGTAGCTTTCGGTGCTACGGTACTCGTACCGTTATTGGTAGGGCTTGACCCTTCTACAGCTCTGTTTACAGCAGGTATTGGTACGCTTATCTTTCATGCGGTTACGCGTGGAAAGGTTCCTGTCTTTCTGGGGAGTAGTTTCGCATTTATTGCGCCTATCATTAAAGCGACAGAACTTTATGGGTTGCCCGGCACCTTATCCGGCATGGTTGGAGTAGCATTAGTTTACTTTGTGATGAGTGCGCTTGTCAAATGGCAGGGAGTGAGGGTGATTGAGCGGCTGTTTCCTCCTGTTGTCATAGGACCTGTCATCATTCTGATAGGTTTGTCACTGGCGGGAACAGGAGTGAATATGGCAAAAGAGAACTGGGTACTGGCACTGCTTTCGTTGGTTACCGCAGTCGTTGTTTCAATGAAAGCCAAAGGGCTTTTGAAACTGATTCCTATCTTCTGTGGAATTGTAGTAGGGTATCTGGCTGCATGGCTTTTCTACGATTTGGATTTGTCCGGTGTCAGGGATGCTGCCTGGATTGGATTGCCGCAGTTTGTCTTTCCTAAATTCTCATGGGAACCTGTGTTGTTTATGATTCCGGTAGCCATTGCTCCGGTGATAGAACATATTGGTGATATTTATGTCGTTAATACGGTCACCGGAAAAGATTTCGTGAAAGATCCGGGGTTGCACCGCACCTTATTGGGTGATGGTCTGGCCTGTTTCTGTGCCGGATTGCTGGGTGGGCCTCCTGTGACTACCTATTCGGAAGTGACAGGAGCCATGTCACTGACAAAGATTACTAATCCGCAAGTGATCCGAATAGCTGCCATTTCCGCTATCTTATTCTCCGTTATCGGTAAAATCAGTGCATTATTAAGATCCATTCCAAGTGCGGTACTGGGCGGCATCATGTTATTGCTTTTCGGAACGATTGCTTGTGCGGGTATTGGTAATCTTGTGAATAATTGCATTGATTTGAGCCGTACCAGAAATATAATCATTGTATCTTTGACACTGACTGTCGGCATTGGTGGCGCTGCTTTTAATTGGGGCGATTTTT
>ERZ779656.1803-NODE-1803-length-10590-cov-2.714476_pt1 | contig 10590 bp, 9 predicted proteins | sample MGYA00511102_ERZ779656 | MGnify/ENA primary metagenome ERZ779656 (study PRJEB29588, sample SAMEA2143980) | human gut metagenome | biome: human gut; feature: human-associated habitat; material: faeces | place: Denmark | collected 2008/2010 ... | reverse complement strand
CCCTGAATGTTCAGGCTGCCGATGATATGCCGCTGCCGCCTCCGCCGCCGCATCACGGAGATGAAATGCTGCCTCCTCCTCCGCCGCCGGGTGCCGATAAAGCGATGGAGAAGAAAATGGAAAAGATGGAGAAAAAGATGTCTAAAAAACTGGCGGACGATTTGGGACTGACAAAAGAGCAGCAGGAGCAGGCCGAGAAAATCCGCAAAGAAGGCCGTGAAAAGCTTAAACCGCTGTTTGAGGAGATGAAAGACATTCGTGAGAAGATGGATAAGCTGCGTGAAGACAATATGCTGGAGTTTGAAAAAATTCTGACTCCGGAGCAGAAAGAAAAGCTGAAAGACATCAAAGCCCGGCATCATGAAGAAATGAAAAAGCGCCATGAAGCCAGGAAAGCCCGTCATGATATGCGCCGTGACCGCCATGAGAAGAAGCTTCATGACGTTCATGACAAAGACTGATTTTTCAATCAGTAAATATCCCGCCGTTAAGGCGGGATATTTTTTGTTGGCAATTTAAAATTAACCGATATATGCTTAATTTATTACAGATGTTTGTCAGCGAGGGAAAAATGCCGATAGCCGGGTTGATTGTGATTTTATATGTGGTGATTGCCGAATGGCGGATTGCCAAGATGAAAAAACGCTGGATCAGTTGTGTGTCCAGCTTGGCCAAAATGCAAAAAGACAAAACGCTCTGGTATTCCGGCGTTCTGCCGCAGGCTGATGCGCTTTGCCTGTTTGAGGATGCAGACGGAAAGTATTTGATTTCGACGCTGAATGGCACGCCCTCCGCCGATTTTTCCAAGATTAAGCGCTGGATTTATCTTAAAGATTTAGAAAATTTGTAAAATTTAATTTGCACGGCAGTCAAAAAGTGTTAAACAAGTTTCCGTAAAAATAGGAATTTTGTTTATATTGTTGTCTTAAAATTATTTTTTATGAAAAGAAAAGACTTTTATCTGTTCCGCCACGGCGAAACCGAGTATAACCGCCTCGGGTTGCGTCAGGGGCAGGGAATTGACGCCGGGTTAAATGAAACCGGGCGTTTGCAGGCTCAAAAACTGGCGGTTTATCTGGAAGAAAAGGAGATAGAGGTGATTTATACTTCTCCTTTGCAGCGGGCAAGGCAAACGGCAGAGATTGCGGCCGTACGGCTCTGTATTGCGGTTATCAGTGACGAACGCTTGCTGGAAGGCAATTTCGGTGCGGCGGAAGGGCTGTCCAAAGAGGAAGTGAAACGCCGGTGGCCGGAGATTATTGACAACTGGTACAAGCCGGGTTTGGCGATGGCACAGGGATTTCCGGGCGGGGAGAGCAAAGCAGCCATTCAACGGCGGATGCAGCAGGCTCTGGCCGATTTGCTGGAGAAGCCTGAACGTGTTATCGGCATTTCTTCGCACAGCGCCGCTTTGCGCTTTTTGCTGATGACAATGGGCGGCAACGGCGAAAAACTGCCGAATGCCGAAGCCATACACGTTGTTTGGGACGGAAACTGGCGGATAGAAAAATGACTTGAGGATAAAAACCGGGTGTGCAGCCCGGTTTTTTTGTGTCATAAAATTTTGTTGCGAAAATGTAAATTTTGTCTATAATGTTGTCAAGTTATGAAAGTTTGAGAAGGAAGAAAAATGCCCCGTTCCAAAACAATTCAATCCGGCAGGCCTGTCCGCAGTTGGGAACAGCCGTTTCGGGTGGCCGATTTGTTTCAGACTTATCTGCCGATGCTGGTCCTGATTGTCATTATGGCTCTGTTTATTTATAATCTGGGATATTTTTACGGGTTGGACTGGCGCTATATGAGTCTGCTGCGGACAAGGGACTATTACAGCGGAACGCTGCCGGGGCTTGTTCTGGGGTTGATTTTATACACTTCTCTGATAGTACAGATTTTAGACAGTTCTTCCGGGCCGTATCAGAAACTGCTGCATAAGCTCCGCTTTTGGTGGGCAAAATATGACGGGCCGGCAGACAGCCTGCAGCAAATTGCGCGTTTGAAAACCGAGCTGTGGAACAGTGCCTTGGAGCAGTGGCTCTTGCGGTTGCAATTGGCAAAAGCTTACGGCAAAAATACTTACCGCAAATTATCGCGGCGGCGGGGGCGGAAGGTTTCGGTAGAGCGTTTGCAGCGTTTTCTGGCTGCCGAAAAAGGCCAATATGACAAGCTGGTTTATAAATATGAGCTTTCGCGGAAGAAAATGTGGCCCGAGTTAAAAGTGCTGGGCGGAATTGCTCTTCGTATCGGCGGATGGAGCCTGCTGGGAGCAGCGGCGGTTGCGGCAGTTTATTTTTTGTTTTTGATTCCGGTGTACGGGAAAGTCTGGGCAGCGGCTCCGGCTTATTTCTTCGGCGGATTCTTTGTTACGGTTATTGTGCTGCTGGCGGATCTGGCGTTGCGGATTGTTCACCACAATCGCAGCGTTTTGCTGCTGACGGCGGCAGTGTGGGGAAGTTTTTATTGCGGCATGCTCGGCTGCCGGCAGGATTTGCAACAGCGGGAAGTTCGTGTTATTGACGACGAAAACCGGGAACATTATCTGACCCGGGCGGTCAATCGCGGTTATTTTGTCCGCAGCGGCAGCGAAGTTCTTTTTATTCCCAAACTCAAAGCTGTCCGTTTGGAACAGGATTTATAGCGGAAGTCCGTTCTCAGGGCGGGATTCTCTGATGAGATTATCGACGAACGGGGGCAGGGTTTGTCCGGCCGGGCCGTAGATATGGTGGTCGAAGTAATAGTTGTTGGCGGTTGGTTCGAGTGTAAATTCCCAGGTGTCGGCGCCATGGTATTTGGCTGTCTGCACAAAGGCTGCGGCGGGAAAAACGACGCCGGAAGTTCCGACGGAAATAAATAAGTCGCAGTTTTGCAGCAGTTGTTCGACCTTGTCCATACCGAGCAGATTTTCTCCGAAGAAGACAATATTCGGTTTCATCATGCCGCTGATACCGCATTGAGGGCAGGTTGTTTCAGTATCGACATCGCCGAAAGTTTCCAAGATATGGCTGCAGTTAAGGCAGACGGCCTGGTTGATTTGTCCGTGAATATGGCAGATATTTGTATTTCCGGCTTTTTCGTGCAAGGTGTCAACGTTTTGGGTGATAACGCTGACGGTGCCCGGGTATTCTTTTTGCAGTTTAGTGATGGCGAGATGTGCCGGGTTTGGTTTGGCCTTTTGAATTTCAATTTTCAGTTCATTGTAAAAATCGTGCACGAGGGCAGGATTGCGCTGAAAGCCTTCGACGGTGGCAACGTCTTCAACGCGATGGTTGTTCCATAAACCGTTGGAACTGCGGAAGGTTGCCAGGCCGGACTCTGCGGAAATTCCGGCTCCGGTCAGAATGACGATATTTTTATAAAGGCGTGACATTGTTCATCTCCTTGTGTGGCATTTGCCTTTAATATAGCGCTTTTTTTGTTTCTGTCTGCATTTTTTTATAGAAATCTTTACCATAATGTGGTATTTTATAGACAAATAAACGACAAAAAAGAGAATGTTATGGGAAAAAGACCTCGAATCAGCCGATCGGATTTGCCTAATCAGGAACGGGTTGCGCTTTTGAACAAGTTTGATGCAGCGTTTGGTGCATTTCAACGTTTGCAAGAGCGGCGCCGGGCCTGTTCCGACGAGGCGGAAAAGCGGCGGATTAACACGCTGCTGAACGGCTATCGTTCAGAATTTCAGCAGTTGTTTGCACAACTGAAGCTGGTTGACCTCGGCTGTAAAAATAACATGGAAGCTTTGTTTAACAATTACTGTGAGAGCTATAATGTTTATTTTGGCCGCAAGCTGGGAAATTATGTTCGGGATGTGTTGCAGTCCGAGGAAATTAAAAAGATTACCCATTTGATTCATACGGTCAAAAATGACGAAGAACGGGCTAAGCTTCAGGAATATATCGACAATAAGCCGCAAAGCGAACTGAATGCGCTGATTAAGCTGGCCGTGCGCAATTATCAACAGAATCGCAGTGACTATAACCGGGCGAAGACGAATGATTTTCTGGCTTATTTTCATAAAAAAATCGAGTGTAAACCATATACGAAAGCAAGCGAAGACGAAATAAAGGCGACCCGGGCTGATTTTAACGGATTTTTTCAGATTCCCGGGGTTGAACAGCTGAAACGTTATAATCCTTATTCGGAAGCATACAGAGATTTCAGCCGTCGTCCGTCCCGGTCGCGGATTGATATTTCGCCGTTCAGCTATGATTTCAGCCGAAGCAAGGCATGGCAGGCCTGCTGCCGGACGACGATGCTGTCGTCAATTGAAATGCCTTTGCGTGAGGCAATGGCCCGACAGGGCGTTCCGCCTGAATTGTTGCCGAAAATGAAAGTGGCGGATTTCGGGCGCATTTTGTTCAATGAGTATGGCAAGGAGCCATATCATCCGGGAAGAGGAAATATTCTTGCGCTGGAAGACGTGGTTCCCGGGCTGGACAGCCGTCATAAAGCGTTTTTTTGGAAATATAATGCCATTCCGACGCCGGAAGCTCAGAAAAAATTTTGCGACTCTTTGCTAAAACACGGCGTTTCTCAGGAATATATTGACGTGCTGCTGCCGAGCATTTTAAACGAAGGCCGGCCGAATCCCAAAGTTGACCGAAAGAAGTTTAAAGGGGTTATTCCGTTTTTTTCCCTGCATCATAAATGGGCGATTCAATATCTGGGCGGCAAGGCAAACAGTCAGAAGAATTATGTGGGAATTGCCGAATTCAAATCAGTCGACGATTGGTCCAATGATACGCCGCAGCATGACATTTGGCACGAGGCCGATGCCGTTATCCGCAAGGCGCATGGCGAACTCGGCAATGGCGACCAGCTTTATGAAAATGTTTTGGCCGGCGATGAGCAAGATTCCGATTTTATTGAATATCTGGTCGATACGAGATATGACAACCAAAATGACGGGAAGTACTGGACCGTCAGTATGGGGTATAAGGCGGAAGACAATATCCGCGGAGAGATAAAAGATTTTGCAATAACCAATGAAAAAGCAAAATCCCCGGCTAAAAAGGAGAAAAACATTGATAAAAGATATCGCCCGGCAGCTTATGCAAGATGAGGACGTTTGGTGCGGAGAGGCGGTTAATCCCCGTTATCTGGATGATTGCAAGAAGTATTTGGCCGCAGAAGAGCGTTGTGCGCTGCCGCCGGATTATGTTGCCTTGCTGCGATATGTGAACGGTGCTTTTTCCGATCGGGCTTTGTTGTTCGGAGTGATGCCGGAATCCTGGCCGGGGCTGGAGGATGTTGTAACGCAGAACGAACGTTATAATTCGGATGTCTTCGGCGAGATGATTTTGCTGGGAACAAATGATTTTGATTGGCTGGTCTATGATGCCGCGCAGGAGGAATATCAGATACGTGAGCGGCAGGGAATGACAGTTATTGAGAATTTTGCCGATTTGGAGCAAGCTTTGCATTATTGGTTTTTTTAGAAAGTCGTTGATAAAAAAATATTTTGTATTAATTATTTCAAGGAGCCGTGTTAATTTTAGTCTAAAGGAGAATTTTCTTATGACTAAAATTGATTTGGTTTATTTGTGGTGTGATTCTACTGATGAAGAGTGGAGTGCCAAGCGAAAAAGATTTCAGCAATATGATTGTATTGAAAAAACAGCGGCAGCTGATTGCAGATTTATTAATAATAATGAATTGCTGTTTTCTATGCGTTCGGTTGCAAAGTTTGTTCCTTGGGTTAATCATATTTATCTGATTACTGATCATCAAATTCCTTCATGGTTAAATGTTGAACATCCTAAAATTACGTTGGTTAATCATGATGATATTTTGCCCCGAGAGGTTTTACCTACTTTTAATTCTATGGCTATTGAAACCGGGATACATAATATCAGGGGATTGTCAGAACATTTTTTGTTGGCCAATGATGATACTTTTTTCGGACGTAAAGTTGATCCGGATTTCTTTTTTTCTAAAAATTTTCCGATTTCTCGTATGAGTGTGCCTTTTGTGAATCAGGTCGACAGGTATAGTCTTTTGATACAAAAATGTTTTGAACTTGTTGGGCAAAAGTGTAGAATCGGCTTTGAAGCCAAACCTTATCATAATATTGATGCTTATCGTAAAAGTGTATATAGAGAGGTTTATGATATTTTTTCTCAAGAAACAACCCGAACAAGGCGAAACCGTTTTCGTTGTTCTGATGATATTATGCGGTGGTGTGTTTCTTTGTACGAAGTATGGCATAATAAAGCGCCATTCATTGTAATTGATAACAGGGAGCTTTCCGGGAGTGTCTGTTTTTCCGGTGTGAAAAAATGGCTGAATAGGATCAGATATCGTTTTTTTCCGCGGCAGGCTGCTTATTATTCTTGCTTGCGCAAAATAGATGTTGATCGTTTTTTCAAAAATCCTAAGCCATGTGTTTTTTGTATTAATGACGATATGATGACTACAGATGAACATCGGGAAAGAGCGTATGAGTTGCTAAGCAGAATGTTTCCGGATAAATGTGAGTTTGAAAAATAGCTAACAATCCGCTTCGGACAGGTTCCCTTTGGATTTCCGGCTCAGAAGGAAGTCACGGTTAAAAAAAACTCCCAGAGGGAGGTTTTTTTATTGGCTCCGGCTGCCTGATTCGAACAGGCGACCAATCGGTTAACAGCCGATTGCTCTACCGCTGAGCTAAGCCGGAATAATATATGCGGCAAGAATGAATTTGGAGGCCGGTACCGGAATTGAACCGATGTACAAGGATTTGCAGTCCTCTGCATGAGCCACTCTGCCAACCGGCCAATCGGAATACCTAACTGAGTTCCTCATTCACTCAACGTTCTCTATATATACAAACTTTTTATTCCCCGTCAATAACTTTTTTTAAAAAATTTATATTTTTTTGCATAAGCGCCAAAAAACTCTTTTTTTATGGCTTTGTTAGGCTATCATAAGGCTGAATTTACAGGAACAAAAAGGGAGAAAGCTTTTGATGAAAATTGTTGCGGCGGCTGACCACGGCGGTTTCGAAATGAAGAATCAGATTGTTGAAGATCTGCGTAAACAGGGGTTTGCGGTTGAGGATTTGGGAACAAATTCGGCAGACTCGGTTGATTATCCTGATTTTGCCGAAAAAGCGGCGGCAAAAGTGCTGGCCAGACAAGCGGATTTGGGCATATTGGTCTGCGGCACCGGAATCGGCATTTCAATTGCCGCCAACCGGCATAAGGGTATCCGCGCCGCAATCCTTTATGACGATTATGTTGCCAAGGTTGCCCGCGAGCACAACAATGCGAACGTTCTTTGTTTTGGCGGCCGTACGATGTCGACAGAAGACGTTTTGCGGAGAATCGGCATTTTTCTGAAGGCGGCGTATGAAGGCGGCCGTCATGACCGCAGGCTTTGCAAGCTTGATTTGGATTGAGAGGAAGACCATGGATTTTGTAAAAGATTTGAAAAGCGAGGACAAAGAGATTTTTGACGCCATTGCGGCCGAATTTGACCGTCAGCAGAACCAGATTGAGCTGATTGCTTCGGAAAACATCGTATCAAAGGCGGTATTGGAAGCCCAGGGGTCGATTTTGACCAACAAATATGCGGAGGGTTACCCGGCCAAACGGTATTATCGCGGCTGCGAGTTTGTCGACGTGGTTGAGAACTTGGCTATCGAACGCGCCAAAAAGCTGTTTAACGCCCGTTTTGTCAATGTACAGCCGCATTCCGGCAGTCAGGCGAACACCGGCGTTTATGTGGCGCTGCTGAAACCCTGCGACACGATTATGGGCATGTCTTTGGATGCGGGCGGGCATTTGACGCATGGTTCAAAGGTTTCCTTTTCCGGCAAATGGCTTAATTCGGTTCAGTACGGGGTTTGCAGAGACACCGGGCTGATTGATTATGACGAAGTTGAGCGGCTGGCTCTGGAAAATAAGCCGAAATTGATTGTTGCCGGCGGTTCGGCTTATCCGCGGCAGATTGATTTTAAGCGTTTCCGCGAAATTGCCGACAAAATCGGGGCATATCTGATGGTGGACATGGCGCATTTTGCCGGTTTGGTTGCCGGCGGCGTACATCCGAATCCGCTGGAATATGCCGACGTGGTTACGACGACCACGCACAAGACTCTGCGCGGCCCGCGCGGCGGCATGATTTTGACCAATAACGAGGAAATTGCCAAGAAAATCAACTCGGCGATTTTTCCGGGAACGCAGGGCGGTCCTCTGGAGCATGTGATTGCCGCCAAGGCGGTTTGTTTTGCCGAAGACCTGACGCCGCAGTTTAAGAAATATGCCGCGCAGGTGGTCAGCAATGCCAAAGCAATGGGCGAAAGACTGAAAAAACGCGGTTTGGATTTGGTTTCCGGCGGCACCGATACGCATTTGCTGCTGGTAGACCTGCGCCCGAAGGGGCTGACCGGCGACGTGGTTTCCGAAGCGATGGAACTTGCGCATATGACCTGCAACAAAAACGCCATTCCGTTTGACCCGCAGCCGCCGAAGGTAACTTCGGGCGTTCGGGTCGGCACGCCGGCCGGAACGACCCGCGGTTTTAAAGAGGCGGAATTTGAACAGGTTGCCGACTGGATGGGCGATGTTATCGACGCTCTGGCAAAGGGCGACGCGGCGGAAACCATTAATAAGGTCAGAAAACAGGTAATAGAGCTTTGCCGCTGGTTTCCGATTTCCTAAAACCTGCATAACGGAGGGTTTGTTCTTCGTTTTGGGCAAAATACATAAAAAAACATCTCCGGCAGGGTGCGGGAGATGTTTTTTTTACGGGTATTCCAACTAATCTTTAATAGGCGACTTTGCTGGAATAAAGTCCTTTCATGGTGTTGTAATCCAAGGCACCTTTAGTGTATTTTGATGCCTGAACTCTGTTCATTTTGCGGACGGGTTTGCCTTCAGCGTCATACAGCTTGTAGCCGGAATCGTCCTTGCAGAGGTAGTAAGTCGGCGTTTTTTCATCTTTTTTGGCCTTTCCGTCGACAATGTAGATTTCTTCCATGCCCTGAAGAATTTCCTTGTTGTCATAGGAAAGGACGCCGAGTTTGCCGTCTTGCCGATAATAAATCTGGCTGGCGCTGATGAAAAGTTTTTCTTTCGGACCGACAGTTTTGCCGTTGGCCACAACATAAACCTTTTCGCCTTCGCCGTCTGTTCGGCTGACAATAAATTTTTCGCCGCCGGCAAGTTTGTCGATAACACAATAAGAGCCGGAAATCAGAATCTTGCCGGTGTTGTCAAAGACAATCTTCTTGTCCGCGGTTTCGCCGATGAAGAACTCTTCCAGGTTTTTGGGCGGAGCGGTAAAAACGCATTTAATCCTGGCAATGCCCGATTTGGTTTCGCGTATGCCCCACAGAAAAGTTTCGGAAGTTTTGTCCTGCAAAACAGCGTAAGCCGTCAGGTTGCCGTCGCCGAGCAATACGGGTTCGGGAGTCTTGGGTCCGCAGCTTGTTGCCAGAAAGGCAACCATCATCATCGAAATGACGATAAACAAGTTCTTTTTCATGATGCTTGAAAATTTAGAAATTAAACAATGGATTAATTGAAAACATACAGGTACAGACATGAAAAAGATAGCTTTTTCGGGGGAATATATCTATACTAATATGTTGAATATCTGCACGTTAGCACAGTTTATCCAAAAGTGCAATAGACAAAATTTATTTGTTTTGGCAAATAATGAAAGCGGTTTTAATCCTTGCCTTTGCCGGGCGGTTTTGTTATATTCCGGCAATAGTAAAATTTTTTGATGACGGGAAATCCATGATTAAGCTTAATTCCAAAAAGATTGCCGAGATTGTCGGGTCGCCGATGGTTGTGGTTGACGCAGACATTGACGAAGTGGTTACGGACAGCCGGGTTGCCAAACGGGGCGATTTATTTATTGCCATCAAGGGCGAGAAGTTTGACGGGCACGATTTTGTAAAAGACGTGATTTCGCGCGGTGTGGAAGTGGTTGTGGTGCAGAAGCAGCTGCCGGACGTGCCGGCGGTGCGGCAGATTGTGGTGCCTGATACGCTGATTGCCTACGGCAAAATCGGGCGTTATGTGCGGCAGCAGTTTAAGGGAAAGGTCATTGCGCTGACCGGGAGCGCCGGCAAAACCACGACCAAGGAAGAATTGAAGTTTGCCCTGTCGCAGTTTGCGCCGACTTATGCTACCGGCGGCAATCACAACAATTTTGTCGGAGTGCCGGAAACCCTTTGCAAACTGGATATGAACGCCGCCTATGCCGTAATTGAAATGGGTATGAGCGCAAAGGGCGAGATTGCACGGCTGGTGTCTTTTACGGAGCCGGACATTGCGGTCGTGACTAACGTTTATCCGATGCATATTGAATTTTTTGACAGCTTTGAAGGGATTGCCGAAGCCAAGGCCGAGATTTTTGGCGGACTGCCGAAAGACGGCGGCACGGCGGTAATCAATGCCGATACCAATTTTGCCGATATTCTGGAGAAGCGGGCGGCCGGGCATGGTGCGAAAATCGTCAAATTCGGCAGGGACTTTCATCCCGATGTCAGGCTGGAACTGTCGGAAGAGGGCGAACATCATCTTTATAACGCCTGGTGCGTATTGAGCGTGATTGCGGAACTGGGGCTTGACGTGAATCGCGCGGCGGCGGCGCTGAAAA
>ERZ779656.1799-NODE-1799-length-10603-cov-4.697952_pt1 | contig 10603 bp, 10 predicted proteins | sample MGYA00511102_ERZ779656 | MGnify/ENA primary metagenome ERZ779656 (study PRJEB29588, sample SAMEA2143980) | human gut metagenome | biome: human gut; feature: human-associated habitat; material: faeces | place: Denmark | collected 2008/2010 ... | reverse complement strand
CCGCTGTCAGGCCGTGCTGGATGCGCTGAACCGCCACGGCACGGCAATTTTCCTCTCCCGCGACCACACGCGGCGGCTCTTCACGCAGGACAAGGTGTCCATCAGCCGCTTGGAGGGCTTCGCGCAGTGCCCGTATCGGCACTTTGTGAACTACGGCTTGAAGCCCGTCATCCGCCGCGAGTACGAGTTCGACCCGGCGGATGTGGGCGATTTCTACCATGCCGCGATGGAGGGGTACGCCGCCCTTGCGCTGAAGGAGCCGGATTTTCCGGATTTGCCGGACGAAAAAATCCACGCGTTGATGGATACGGTGCTGCTGCCGCTGACGACCGCGTGGGCAGATGGTCCGCTGAATGAAACGCCGTCCCTGCGCCTGCAGGGCGAGAAGTACCGCCGAACGGTGCACCGCGCCGCGTGGATGTTCACGCATCACGCACAGCACAGCCGCTTCCGCACCGTCGGCGAGGAAGTTGTGTTTGGCGAGGAGGACGGGCTGCCCCCGGTGGTGCTGACGCTGCATGATGGACGGAAAATCGCCCTGCGCGGCAAAATCGACCGCATCGACCGCTGGGAGGGCGACGAGGGCGTGTACCTGCTCGTATCCGACTACAAGAGCAGCCACCGCGACATTGACCCGACGCGCCTATGGTACGGGCTTCAATTACAGCTGCTGCTGTATCTGCAAGCCGCGTGCGAGGGGCTGGACGGCAATCCGGCGGGCGCATTCTACTTCACGATTCAAGACCCGATGGTAGATACGGCGGATGTAAAGGAATCCGCGGAAAAGGCGATTGCGAAAAAGCTGCACCTGAAAGGCATTGTGCTGGCGGATGTGGACGTGGTGGAAGCGCTGGATTCCAATCCGGGATATTCGTTCACGAAAATCTTTAATGCGGATAGCAGCGTCGCTTCCTCGTCTGATGGCTACACGTCGGAGGAAATGGCAGCACTGCTTGCCCACGCCAAGCAGATGGCGGCGGAGCTGGCCGACCGCATCCGCAGCGGCGAAATCACCCCGTCCCCCGCCGTCATCAGAGACTGGAACGCCTGCCAGTGGTGCGACTGCGCCGGAGTCTGCAAGCTCGACACGTCCATCCCCGGTCATGAAAAACGTGAACTTCCGCCGCTGAAGAAGCAGGATTTATTGACCCTCATGGCGAATGATACAGATGCACCCGGCAACGAGGAGGACACGTCACCGTAAAAGCGGTGAATTTTTCTCCCGAACACAAAGGAAATTCATCAGAGGCATTGCATCCGGGCGCAAAATGGTTTATAATAGTGATACGAAACTCTCACTCACAAGGAGGCGTTTACCCATGATTCAGATTATCGCAGGCAAGAAGGGCTCCGGCAAGACCAAGCGGCTGATTGACATGACCAACAACGCGGTCAAGACCAGCTCCGGCAACGTCGTTTTCCTCGACAAGAACGACAGCTATATGTACGAAGTGGACCGTGCGGTTCGTTTCGTCAACGTCGAAGAGTACAGCGTTTCCAGCGCGGAAATGTTCCTCGGCTTCCTCGGCGGCATGCTCGCCAGCAACTACGACGTCAAGACCGTCTTCATCGACGCGTTCCTCAAGCTGATCAAGATTGACCTCGCCGACGCGAAGTGGTTCTTCGACAGCCTCGAAAAGTACGCGCAGAAGCATGATGTGACGTTCGTGCTGTCCGTCAGCGCCGATCCCGAAGCGCTGCCCGACTTCTGCAAGGGCTACATCATCTAATTGGAACAGCCCACGAGGGCGGCGGAGCATGTAAGCCGCCGCCCTTTTGGTATTTCGCAGCTGCTACATAATCGCTGCTAAATTATTAGGTAAGAAAAGCAGTCCAGAAACTCGGCAAGAACCCCTTCTTGCCCTCAGCCCAGCAGGCATCGCCCTGCGGATAGGAGCGTGATTTCCATGTCATTCATTTCCACCCGCGGCGGCGCCTGCGTCACGGCGTCCCAAGCCATCCTGCTCGGTCTTGCGCCCGATGGCGGTCTGTATGTCCCGGCGGTGTTCCCGCAGATGACGCTGGCGGACATTGCCGCGCTGACCAAGCTCGACTACCGCGCCCGCGCGCTGACCATCCTCCGTGGCTATCTTGATGATTTCAATGCGCAGGAACTGGCAGACGCAATTGCCAGCGCCTACGAAGCCGCCAAGTTCGATGACGCCGCGATTGCGCCCACGAAGAAGCTCGACAGCAATACCCATGTGTTGGAACTTTTCCACGGGCCGACGCTCGCGTTCAAGGACATGGCATTGCAGCTGCTGCCGCACCTGACGACGCTCTCCGCCAAGAAGAACGGTGAAAACCGCGAAGTGGCAATCCTCGTCGCAACCAGCGGCGACACGGGCAAGGCGGCACTCGAAGGCTTCAAGGACGTGCCGGGGACATCCTGCACCGTCTTTTACCCGACCGACGGCGTCAGCGACGTGCAGAAGCTGCAAATGACCACCACCGGCGGCGAAAACACGCACGTCATCGCCCTGAACGGCAATTTCGACGATGCGCAGTCCGGCGTGAAGGCGCTGTTCTCCTCCGAGGATTTCCACCAGCAGGTGAACGCGCGCGGCAAGGTGCTTTCTTCCGCCAACTCGATTAACTTCGGCCGCCTCGTGCCGCAGATTGTCTATTATTTCTCCGCCTATGCCGATTTACTGAACGCGGGCGCGATTGCGCTGGGCGACGAGGTGAATTTCGTCGTGCCGACGGGCAATTTCGGCAATATCCTCGCGGGCTACTACGCGCGGAGCATGGGGCTGCCGGTCAAGAAGCTCATTTGCGCCTCCAACCGCAACAACGTGCTGACGGATTTCTTCCTTGGCGGCGTTTACGACACGCGCCGGCAGTTCTTCAAGACGACCTCCCCCTCGATGGATATCCTGATTTCCTCGAATTTGGAGCGTCTGCTGTTTGAATGCGCCGACCGCGACGGCGCGCTGATTGCCCGCTGGATGCAGCAGCTGCGCACGAGCCAGTCCTACGCCGTTGGTCAGCAGCGGCAGGAGTGGCTGCTGAGCGTCTTTGCCGCCGGGTACGCCGATGACCGCGACTGCGCGGAGGAAATCGCCCGCGTGTTCGAGCAGCATCACTACCTGATGGACACGCACACCGCCGTTGCAAGCCGCGTCCTGCGCCAGTACCGCGAGACGTCGGGCGATTTGACCCCGACGGTCATCGTGTCCACCGCCAGCCCCTACAAGTTCGCCGCCGATGTGCTGACTGCCGTCGCCGGAAAGAACGCCGTCGCCGGACTGGATGCATTCGCCTGCTCGGATGAATTGGAAGCGCGTTCGGGGATGCCCGTGCCGCAGCAGGTGAAGGCACTGCGTTCCCTGCCGATTCGCCACACGGCGCACTGCGAGAAGGGCGGCATGGCGCAGGCGGTGCTGGACGCTTTTGGCGGAAAGTAAATCCCCAGTGGAAAATTGGAAGGGACTAATATGAACAACACGGACATGCTTTTTGTCCAGAAGAAGCTCAATGATTTGGTCGGCTGCACCCTCATCAACCTCTCCCGCACGGCGGATTTGCTTTGCCTGTCGTTTGCGCCGCGCGCGCTGACGACCGAGGTGCAGGAGGAACAATCCCTGCACTTGCAATGCTACTATCGTCTGGTGCAGGATGGGCGGGTTTCCTTGGCGCGAAGTGACTATTTCCAGCCGTCGGAAGCCATGTGGGATTTGTGGCGCAAGCAGGGGTTGGAGGAGGATGTCATTCCGGATGACTACCGCTGTGACGAGTTGGGCGCGAACCGGCTTGACGACCGCATTGTGGAGCTGAACGACGTGCTGACAGGCATCGAAAACCGCTTCATCGTCCGCACGGTGATGGTGGATTCTATTGGGGATGTGACGCTGTGCTTTGACAACGGCGCGGTGTGGAGCATTCTGGTAGACACCTCCGGGGGAGAGGAATGCTGGCGGTATCTGCCCGCGAACGAAGAGCAGCCGCAGCTGGTGCTGTACTCGGATGGCATTGAGTGCGAATAAGCGCTTCGGTTGCAAAGCGCAGGGGAATGCGTTTTTAGTGCATCCGGCAAATCGCTTTTTCATGCTTGTTTTTTATGGAGCAGGGGGAATCGCGCCTGCGGGCGCGACCAAAGGGCTTTCCGATCGCCCTTTGGAAACCTTCGGTGTGCGCACCTTCGGAGTTGACTTTTTCCGCAAAAATTGACCCGCTTGTCGTGCTGGACAGGCGGGTTTCTTCATTATATTGCTTACTCACGCCGCGTCGGTTTTTTGCTTCTGCTTATACTGTGCGGTGGTAATTCCCAGAATCACGCCGAGAAACGTATCCACCGCGGTAATGGTGCCGACAACCTGCTCGCCATACGGCAGGTGCCAGATGCTCGCCAGCGCAAAATACAGCGTCCCCATCGCGGGCAGCAGCAGCTGCGCCATCCATTTCAGCACGTTATACGTCTTGTCACACATGCGCATTCCTCCCCCATCGCAGTCTATGCGGAAATTCGCCGCTTGTGCAGATTTTTTTCGCAGAAGGCTTGACAGAACGGGATTGTCCTGCTATAATAAACAAGGTTTTGAAGAAACCTGTGCCGTAGACAGCCGGTATCCGCAAGGATGTAAAGGAGTTCGCTCCGCCTGCCGAGGTGTGAAGGATATAGCATGAAATTTGCTCATCCCTTGCACCTGTTGCAAGGGTTTTCTTTTACTCCCAAACCGTTAAGGAGGTGCAAGAAATGAGCAAGGTGCATGAGGTGAAGCCGGAGAAGGTGGCAGCTGTTGCTGACATCGTCGAAAAGCTGAAGAATGCCCAGTCTGTGGTGATTTGCAGCTACAGCGGACTGACTGTGGAGCAGGTGACTGAAATCCGCAAGCAGTGCCGTGAGAATGACGCCGCGTACTGCGTCCTGAAGAACCGTCTGGTTCTGCGCGCGCTGAATGAGGTGGGCATTACCGGTCTTGACGATCTGCTCAACGGCCCGAACGCTTTCGTGTTCTCCATGAAGGACGCTGTGTCCGGCCCGAAGATCATCAACGACTACATCGAAAAGAACAAGCTGGAGAGCCTGAAGATCACCGGCGGCGTGCTGGGTACGGAAACCCTCGACGTGGCTGCTGTGAAGCATCTGGCGACCCTGCCCAGCCGCGAAGTGCTGCTGGCAAAGCTGCTTGGCTGCATGACCAACACCGTGGCGTCCTTCGTCCGCGTGGTGGATGCAATCCGCAAGCAGAAGAATGGCGAGGAATAATCCGCGCCGATGCCGCATGAGGCTTTACGCCCCTGCGGTCTGAACAACGACAAGTTTTCATTACGATATCAACCGATATAGGAGGCTGAATCAACATGACTCATGAGGAGATCATTGCTGCCGTCGAATCCATGACGGTGCTGGAACTGGCCGATCTGGTCAAGGCTATGGAAGAAAAGTTCGGCGTGTCCGCTGCTGCGACCGCTGTTGTTGCTGGCCCCGCTGCTGGCGCCGCTGCTCCCGCTGCGGAAGAAAAGACCGAGTTCGACGTGGTGCTGAAGTCCTTCGACGCCGCTGCGAAGCTGAAGGTTCTGAAGCTCGTCCGCGAAGTGTGCGGTCTGGGCCTGAAGGAAGCCAAGGACTTCGTCGAAGCCGTTGCGGCTGGCCCGAAGACCGTCAAGGAAGGCCTGTCCAAGGAAGACGCCGACAAGTTGGCTGCCCAGTTCAAGGAAGTCGGCGGCGAATGCGAAATCAAGTAATTCTTCGGAATTACGTTTCGCCTTCTTGCAATCGTCAAGAAAAGCAAAGAGGTTGGATGCTTGCATCCAGCCTCTTTTTTATGCTATCGACACGCTTCGTCTCTGTTCCCCTTGACTTTTTTGCATTCTTGCGGGATAATAAGGCAGGAAATTCGTCAATTCATCCGTTTTATTTGAAGGAGGTGCATGGCGATGCTGACTTTTCGGGACGCCACCGCTGATCAGGCGGGGCTGATCAGCCACATTTATGCTACCAGCTGGCGTAAAACCTATCGGGGGCATATCGCCCAGCATTATCTGGATCGTCTGCCCGATGAATACTGGGTGCCATCCATCCGCTCATGGCTGTCCAGTGGGCAGCTGTATGGGCTGATGGTCTATGACGACGATAAGCCCGTCGGGTGCTGCATCTACGGCCGCGGGCGCGACGAAGATTACGGCGACTGGTGCGAGATTGTGTCGCTCTATCTGCTGCCGGACACGATGCGTCAAGGCATCGGCGGCAAGCTGCTGGAGGAAGTCATCCGGCTGATGAAGCTGGACGGCTATGAGAAGTTTTACCTCTGGGCGATTGACGGCAACGAAATCGCCGACGGCTTCTACCGCAAGCATGGCTTTCTGCGCACGGATGACGTGGTCGATTACAAAATCGGCGGCGAACCCGTGCGGGACGTGCGGTATACGCGCGTATTACCCAGCGCGTAATTCAGCCGGTTTCGGCTTTTGCAGATACATGCCCGTGGCAATCAGCGCCGTCAGCGGTGCCGCCGCTGCCAAGCCGAACGACCCGACAAGCGTGTTGAGCAGCTGCGAAGCGACATATTTCAGGTTGATGATGTCCGTCAGCGGCGTTCCCTGCCCAGCGAAGTACATCAGCATCGACAGGTAATTGCCGGAATACGCCAGCATCAGCGTCGTCGTCATTGTGCCTAACACGCTCCGCCCGACCAGCAGCCCCGACTTCATCAGCGCTCGGCGGCTGATGTCCGGCTTGTGGCGGTGCACTTCCTCCATCGACACGCTGATGTCCATCGACAAATCCATCAGCGCGCCCGAATTAGCGAGGAACATCATGCCGATATACAGGCTGCGCGTATCAACCCGCATGGCGGATTGGCTCAGCAGCGGCACAACATAGGGCAAATCGCCGCCGTCGAGCTTGAGCAGAATCGTTAGCCCCCACGCGCTCAGGCAGGTGACGACCGTCCCGGCAACCGAGCCGAGAATCGCCGTCAGGCAGCGGCGGCTGAACCCCGCCACCAGCACATCAATCAGCACCGTCAGCACGATGACGGTCACGAACGATGCCATCATGGGATTCACGCCGTCCAGCAGCAGTGGAATCAGCAGTTTCCAGACGATAACCGCACTGGCGACCAGCGACACCATCGCGCCGCAGCCGATTACGCCGCCAAAGCAAATCAGCAGCAGCGCCAGAATCGCCACGATACACGCTTCCGCCGTGATGCGGTAATGGTCAATCAGCGTTACGACCGGCGCACCCTGCCCACTGCCGGGCTGAATCATTGCCCACGCAATGTCGCCAGCCTCAAACAGTTTGTCCTTGTCGAGCGCGGAATTGAGGTAGTTGTAGGACTGATACTCTTCCCCGGCATAATCGCCCGTGAGGATTTTCACCCGGCACGGCTGCACGCCGTTATACACAATGCCGATGGCGTCCAGCATGGAATTGTCCACCTGCTCGATGCGCACCTTCTCGCGCGGAAAGCGACTGGTGATGTTCAGGTGCTCATCTGGCAGCAGGCAGAGCAAGCCGCAGAAAATCAGCATGACGAGGCACATCAGCCAATTCTGCTTGTTTTTCCATTGTCGCTTCGTCTTTTCCATTTTCATTTTCCCCCATATGGGCAGAGCAGGAGATGGCATTGTGTCATCCCCTGCCCTTTTTGATTTTGCTGTGATTATTCCGCGTCCGCGGTCAGCCCCATCGCATCCATCGTGCGGGTGAAGATGCCCGTGTTGTCATACAGGCCAGAGAACTTTTCCGCGCCCACACCGTAGGCGTACACCGGAATCTGCAGGCCGGTATGCGCGTAGGAGGTGTAGGACAGGCCAGCCTTGTTGTTCATGATGTGGCTCACCGCCATGGAGAAGGGGTTGTAGCCGCCGTAGAGCAGGGAGGCTTCCGCCTTGTCAATTTCCTGCGTGCCCATCGCGACGTCCCACGCCTTGCGCAGGCTTTCCACGTCGGTCGCAGTCAGGGAAAGTGCTTCGCCTTCCTTGGTGGTCAGACCGTAGAGCTCTTCCACCTTCGCCATCGCATCCTCAAAGGTTGCGCCGTTTTCCTTCAGCTCGGAAATCACGTCATCGAACGCAGTGAAGGAGGTCTTCTGGTTCTGGAGGTACTGGAAGTGGGTGTCGTAAGCGGTAGTCGCAAAGCCAATGGTCATGCCGCCGGTCTCATGGTCAGCGGTGACGATGATGAGGCATTCGCCCGGATGCGCCGCCGCGAAGTCCAGCGCAACCTGCACCGCGTCAGACAGGGCGATGGTGTCGTAGATGGAGGTCGCCGCGTCGTTGGCGTGGCCCGCCCAGTCGATCTTGCCGCCCTCGCACATCATGAAGAAGCCGTTGTCGTTATCCAGCACATTGATGCCGCTGCGGACAAAATCCGCCAGAGAGAGCACATCCTCGCCCGCCGACTCCTTCTGGATGCGGTCGATTTCGTAGTGAATCGCCTTGGAGTCCTGAAGCACCGGATTGGTCGCCAGCACGCGGTCGTTCGTCGCGGTCAGGCTGCGGATTTCGTCATTCGTTGTCGGAATCACCCAGCCGTTTTCCTTTGCGACATCCAGCAGGGATTTCTGCTGACCATCCGCGCCGTTCATCTTTTTGAAGCCGCCGCCCGCGAGGTAATCCACGGTCGTGCCGGTCAGCGCCTGAAGGGCAATGTCATAGTAGTCGTTGCGGGAGGGCTGCTTGGCGTAGTACGCTGCCGGAGTCGCATGATCGACCGACACGGAGGTAATTACGCCGACCTTCTTGCCCGCTTCCTTGGCGTATTCCGTGATGATCTTGTAGGGGTTGGTCAGCGTTTCATCATAATTAATGACGCCGGAGAGCGTCTTCTTGCCGGAAGCCATCGACGTAGCGGTCGAAGCGGAATCCGGGCAGAAGGAAGAGCTGTCGTAGGTGGTCACCAGACCGAGGTACGGGAACTTGGTGAAGGACAAATCCGCCGGAACCGGGAACTTGCTGTCCGGGTTTTCGATGCTGCCCAGATAGTACTGGGTCGCAGTCACCTGCGGGTTGCCCATGCCGTCGCCGATGAACATGAACACATACTTCGGATGGCTTTCGCCCTCCGCCATGGCCGTTGCGCACATCAGGCACAGCGCCAGCGCGCAGAGGATTGCAAGGAACTTCTTCATGATTGTTTTCCTCCTGGTTCTTCGTCTTGTTCTTCTGAACAAGATGTATTCTACCGGAGGAATGTAAACTTCCAAACGGCGATTATGTAAAATCGAGGCGAAAGAAAAAGCCGCTGTGTAAAGTGCATTTTCGCACTTCCAGCGGCTTTTCATACTATTTCCAGATGAAAATGCGCAAGCAGATGGCGCAGGTGAATCTGGAAATAGTATCACTTATGTGCGCTCGGATTCTTCCGCTTTTCGGAAGAATGCCCCCAGCGCCTGTGCAATGCGCGCCCCTTCCCGGCTGATGGTACACACATGCGGCACGTTCTCCAAGCGCAGCACGCCCTTCGTTTTGCTTCGCACCCCCTGCAGAATCACATCCGCGCTGTCAGGCGTGATGACCTGATCGCCGCTGCTCTGCACGCACAGCACCGGGCAGGTGACCGCGCAGAGGTTATTGCGGGCCTCGTGGATAATGCGGCGCAAATCCACCGCGCTTTTCGTCGGAAATCCGGTATACCCCAAGTCGTAGTCGGGAGTGAGCGCGTCGTCCTTGCGCGCCTGCCAGCTGATTTCCGGCAAAAACGGTGCGGCGAATCGTGCCAGCGGAAACCAGCGGTTCAGCACCCCCATCGGCGCGGAAATCGGCGCAATGGCAGTCGGGTCGCTCTGCTCGGCAATCATCAGCGTCAGGCAGCCGCCCATGCTCAGCCCGGTCACGCTGACGAAGCGGTACTGCTCTTTCATTTCCCGGAAGGCTTCCTTCGCCGCGTTCAGCCAATCCTGCCACGAACAGCGGCGCATGTCCTGCAGCGTTGTCGCGTGACCGGGCAGGTTGATGGTGCGCACACCAAAGCCCTGCTGCACAAGTCCTTCCGCAAGGGGCCGCATATGCGCCGCCGAGCCCGAAAACCCGTGCATCAGCAGCACGCCGTGTTCCCCTTGCCGCACCTCATACGGCTGACACAGGGGCGAGGAAAAGTCCGCTTCCGGGCGCGTTTTCATGTTGCTTCCTCCTTATTGCACAGCGGAAATCGCTTCCTTTTTGCCCATCACCAGCAGCAGATCGCCCGCCATCAGCATTGTTTCTGCGCCGGGCGATGTAAGGAATTTGCCGCCGCGGTGAATCCCCAGCACGCTTACCCCAAAGTTCCGGCGGATGTTGAGTTCGACGATGGTTTTGTCCGCCCAGTCCGTCGGGAGGGTGAGTTCGGCAATCTGGTCGTCGTCGGAAAGCGCCATCAGGTCGAGGATATTGGGCGCGACGAGCGAACGGGCGACGCGCTGCCCCATATCGCGCTCCGGGAAGATAACGCGGTCAGCGCCGACCTTATAGAGGACGCGGGCATGGAGGTCATCGACGGCCTTCGCGAGGACTTTGGGGACGCCAGCTTCCTTGAGCAAAACCGTTGCGAGAATGCTGGCGCGGATATCCGTGCCAATGGCGACGATGGCGGCATCGAAGTTCTGCACGCCGAGTTCCGCAAGCGCATCCTCATCCACGGCATTCGCCTGAACCGCCTGCGTCACGTCGGGGG
>ERZ779656.1797-NODE-1797-length-10617-cov-3.098182_pt1 | contig 10617 bp, 9 predicted proteins | sample MGYA00511102_ERZ779656 | MGnify/ENA primary metagenome ERZ779656 (study PRJEB29588, sample SAMEA2143980) | human gut metagenome | biome: human gut; feature: human-associated habitat; material: faeces | place: Denmark | collected 2008/2010 ... | reverse complement strand
TGCTTTACCTGTTTTGCAACTTCTGTAACGGTTGGTTCATCAAAACCAGTGTGTTTTTCACCGGCTAATGCTTCTCCACTTAATTTCAAAAAAACTCGTTTCATTTATGCATCCATTTCCTTTCTGGATTATTCATTATTCTTGGAAGCAAAAAGGCTCTCAACATCAACATCTGAGTAGCACTGGGAGCAGAAACCTTCGATGACTGCACCATTGTTGATCTGTACGGAACGGGATTTGATGTTACCCATAACAACAGCGGATGTATCGACAACAACAGGTCCCTGAACATCAATATCTCCTTTGATTGCCCCTGCGATAACTGCAGATGAAGATGTTACATTACCAATAATCACAGAGCCAAGTCCGATCTTAACAGTACCTGTGCTTACGACTTCTCCCTCAATCTTAGCTGCATCAGCAAAAAATTCAGAAGAATTGCTGTTACCTGTTACTGTACCTGTTACAACAAGTTTTCCGTTACATCCAATGTCTCCCTGAACGTTTCCTCTGATGTCTAAAGATCCGTTGGATACGATATCTCCTTTGATAATCGTTCCCTCTGTAATTACAGATACCTCATCTGATACTGGTTTTGTTTCATTGACAACTGGTGTTATATTGTCTGCCATTTTTCTTTCCTCCTGAGTGTTTTTCACATGATTTTCCGGGATCACCGGCTGTTCGATTTTTGTTTCACCTGCTGGCTTTGGCTGCGGTGCGGACGGAACTGGCTGATTCTGCACTGAAGTCTGCTGTTTTGCAGTCTGTGAAGTCACCTGCTCTAAAAGACCGTCTAATTTGGAAAGTTCAGATTCAACATCAACTTCATTTTCCAAAGTGTTCACAACTAAATCTTCATTTGCTGCGCCATCTTCTAAATTGTCCTCACCCGGCATCAGTTCATTCACTGCCTGTGAAAAATCATCTTTAAAATCTTTAAAAAATCCCATAATCTTCCTCCATTTATATTTAGTTAGTCAATACTGTCTGCCTTCACATATTGAATAACTGATGTATCTTCATCAATCGGCAGGATCTCAGCGCCCATTTCATTCAATGCCTCGATCAATGGTGCTAAAGCCTCTACCGTTGCTGACTTATCCGATGCGTCATGTAACAAAACAACTGACGTTTTATATTTTACTACATCATCCATCACATTCGCAACTATTTCCTCGGATGAATATGCATTCGATGCTGCATCTCCCGCAGAAACGTTCCAGTCATAATAAATAACTCCCTGTTCATTCAGGTAATGGATAAAATCACTCATTGGTACGTTACTGATCTGGTTACTGCTTCCACCCGGGAAACGATAGTAAATACTGTTCACTCCTGTGACCTGATACAATTCATCACGTAAGCGTTCAAAATCTTCTTCAAATGCCTCATCTGACTGATAGATCTGGCTGTATTTGTTGGAATAAGAATGCATGCCGAGCGTATGTCCCTCATCTGCTGCAACATAAATCGGTCTGGTATCATCCTTTATCATCTGTGCAAGTTCTTCGTTTGTGTATTTTGTGGTTCCCGGGATAAAAATATCCGGCCGGATATCTGCATGGATCTGAAGCACCTGCTCCAGCAGTTCGATCAGTCTTGGGATATCGTTTTCGTTTGCTCTTCGAATGTTCATCTGCTTCTTCTCCTTCTGCCTGCGTTTTAAACTTTTTGCTCTTGTATAATTATAACTCACTTTTGCCATGCGAAAAAGGAGAAATCTCTTTATGTGTCTTTTCCTCGAAAATTAAAATAAAAATTAACACAAAAACAGCGGTACCATAAAGATTTTTCACCTTTCCTGATACCGCTGTTTCGAAGTTTCTTATCCGAAAACAAATATTTTTAATAATCCAGCAATCACGATAACAATTCCCACCACAACAACAATGGAATAAATTTTCTTTGATTCCGGATCGTTTTTCATCCAAAAAAAAACTTGGTTCTGCTATGCTTTTTGATGATTTTATTGTCCTGTTAAGTGATATAATAATATGGTAAATTATTACAATACAGTTATAAAAAGGACAATAAAAATGTTTTTTGCATACGGAGAAAAAGAGATTACATACCTCAAACGGAAAGATAAACGCCTCGCAGAAATTATCGATAAAATTGGAATGATTGAACGGGAAGTTGACACCGATTTATTTTCAGCCGTAATTCATCATATCATCGGTCAGCAGATTTCAACAAAAGCACAGGCAACCATCTGGAAAAGAATGAATGATCAGTATGGTATCATTAACGCAGATACCATACTGAGTGCCGGAGTTTCCAATTTACAGTCACTGGGAATTTCCTTCAGAAAGGCAGGGTATATTACCGATTTTGCCCGAAAAGTAAAGGACAGAACTTTTGATATTGACGGAATCTGGAAAAAATCGGACGAGGAAGCCATAAAAGAATTATCTTCTTTACAGGGAATTGGTGTCTGGACCGCGGAAATGATTCTGTTGTTTTGTATGCAGCGTCCAAATGTATTGAGTTTTGGTGATCTGGCAATCCAACGCGGCATGCGGATGGTTTATCACCACAGAAAAATTGACCGCAAACTGTTCGAAAAATACCGGCGGAGATTAAGTCCGTATTGCAGTGTGGCAAGCCTGTATTTCTGGGCTGTAGCCGGAGGTGCTATTCCTGGCATGAAGGATTTTGCCCCCAAAAAGCAAAAGAAACCGTAGGTATAAAAATACAATCAAGGATGACTGCACCAAATAATATGTAAAGCCACGCAGTCAAAATATTTTACTGCGTGGCTTTTTGCGTGGAGTTCTTATATAAAAAATCTTGATTTCTTAGGAAATGCATTCGATGGTGTTCTGTTCAATATTCTGAAATTATTTGTGTGAATCCCCCATGAATCATTACCTATTTCACTTTTATTTTTGTAACATCCGAACAGGTACCCACATACGTTTTCCCATTATAAGATTTATATGCACGGACTTTATACTGGCTGACAGTCCCCTTTTTCAATTTGGAATCCTTATAGGAAAATGTTTTGTTATTTTTAATAACAGCAATTTTATCATACTTTTTCGTTTTACTGTTATAACGGTAAATCTGGTATCCGGTTACATTGCTGGTTTTATCCCATTTTAATGTGACTGCACAAGATTTTGTCTGCAGCCGGAGATTTTTTACCTTCAGCGGATTTGTGCACTCTTCATGTGCGTCAGAAGCTTCTCCCCAGACGGTTTCCCCTTCTGCTTTTTTATAAGATTTCACTTTAAATTTGTACGTTGTAGCTCCGCTCAATCCTGTAACTTTATAAGAAACTTCTGCTCCGCCTGCAATCGTTGCCACACTTTCATATTTCTTTTCTGCTGTGTTATATTTATAAACCCGGTATCCGCTGGAACCTGATATTTTGCTCCATCCAAGTGTCACATATGTACTGCTGCGCTTTTGTGTTTTTACATCGGACACTTTTGCCGGCGGAACGGTGGCCGATACCACCGAAGAATAATTTCCATAATAATTTGTCCCACCGATGGTCCAAAAGCAGCGCACCCTGTACTGATAAGTCTTTCCGCTTGTCACATCGGTATCCGTAAAGCTTTTTCCACTCGTCTGCTTCATATAAACATATTTTTTCTGTTTTTCGTCATACCGGTACACGCGGTATCCGGTTACATCATCGGCAGCTTTGCCCCAGCTTAGTTTCACAGGGTCAAATGCATTCCCCACAGTTGCTTTCAATCCTCCGGTTTTTGCACTGGTGTCCTTGTACCAGAAATTTACGTCCAGATTTCCCGTATATCCACTCACTTTTGCAACGGATGAATACTGCCAGAATTCATAGTCATATGCTGTGTCTGCATAAGGTTCCCCGCTTTTTGCATTGCTCGTTGTCGTATTATTGTACCGCGCAATCCAGATGCCGCAATCCTCCAGAGAATCTGTATCAATATAGGATTTGATCCATGCATAGGAAGCATAAACAACCGGCTGATATCCCGCATCGGAAATCGTATCTGCAAATGACTGGCAGACCGCTGTCTCTTTTGCTTTGGAGAGTTTCCCCCCTGTCAGGCGGTTGTGACTTCCTTTTTCCCTGTCTATAACAATCGGAAGGGTCACATCCCAGCCGTATTTATCTGCCAGATCAAGCACATATTCTGCTTCCTGTTTTGCCTCTTTTTCTGTCAGTGCCTGTGAAAATATGTACAGACCGACATTGATGTCGTTTTCAAGTGCCGCCTGAATATGGGAATCCGCAGCCGTGTCTTCGTAAATGCTTCCATCGGAAGTGTCCCTTGACGCTACACGGACAAATGCAAAATCTATTCCTGCATCATGTATTTTTTCCCAGTTAAGTGCTGTTGTTTTTTTATTTTTTGCCTGCCACCAGGAGACATCTATTCCGTTCAAAAGCTGCGCATCTTCATAGTCCGATTTGTGATAATAGGTAACACTTGTATAATCCACTTTCGAAGTAAAAGAACCATCCAGAAAATCCTGTGTATATCTGGAAGATGCCTTAGATGCCCCCAGCAGCCGTGGCATGGCATATGTGGACAACAATCCGTCCCTCTGCGTATCCACGTCTGAAATCTGTGTATCATCCATCTCTTCTTTGATGCTTTGTCCCATCACACCATCCATCTGTGTTTTGGGTACCTCTGCCCTCAGCTGCTGTGGTGCAATCATACAGATTCCCGCCAGTATCATTCCTGCTGCTACAATTTTTGCTTTTGTAAATCTCAATTTCTATATCTCCTGTTTGTACATTTATTTCATAAAAGTCATCACCATACCTATATTCTGCAAGCAAAGCATCACCATGATTTTCATTAACAGACCACCGATGATTGGTCTGATCCATTTTCGAATAATACGAAATACCTGTAATGTGATCAGATAATCATACAGATGATATGCAAGCATAAAAATACTGCATGACGCGGCAATACTGCATCCAAAACCTGCTATAGAAAATAATAATCCAACTCCTATGTTCTGTGTCAGGTTCCATCCTGTATAATATCCGGCTGCCGCCAGGGTTTTACACAAAATAGATCCGGGCAATACATTTACCGCCGGAACAATATGATTGTAATATTGCTGGGAAGTGATCATTCCTCCTCCCACAAAAATTCCATCCGCTATGGTCATATATGCATCACCACCGCCAAAGGACATCCATGCAGACAAAATTCCCCTGCCGGAAAAACACATGATCTCATGGTTTACAAACCAGACGGGAACGACGAAAACTGCCGCAAATACAACCCATGTTCCAACATCCTTTGCAATTATACCCCAATTCTTCTCTCTTTTCCATCCGGTATCTGCTATATTACAGAAAATGCCATAACATCCAAGTATTCCCATCACAATATCAACCACAGGATGCCATCCGGACAGATCAAACGAAAACACTTGTACATGTGTCAACAGATAACTGCTAATAATGCCGGTAAGAATTATCAGATTCTTTTTGCTGTAATTGCCTCTGGTGAAAAAAATGCTGAAAAATGCCAGTATCAGTACCTGCACCGAAGAAATAAAAAAAGACAGTACAAAAACCCCAAGCATTAAAAAAATCGCTTTCATCTTTCTGTGTTTTCCGTCTTCCCCGCAGTCTTTTAACATTTTTCTGATATAAGAAAACAACAGATACAAAATAAAAACAGAGACTCCTATGGAAATCATATTTACAACAGAAAGGATTTTTTCCTGAAATACAGACAACACCGCTACCAGAGCCACCGTCATCAACGCTCCCGGCAATGCCATCATGACAGCACCTGCGATCATTCCCCTGATTCCAAATTTGCGGCGCCCGATAGACGCTGCAATCTCTACCGGAAGTGCTCCCGGTGTAATACTTGCAACCACCACATCTTTGTCAATATTCTGTTTTTCGTCTATTCCCTGTCGATCTGCAATCTCTTTTTCAATAACTGGAATAAGTGCGCTTCCTCCGCCAAATCCAATACATCCGATCCAAAACATTGACCGGATAAACTGTCCTGCCTGACTCACACGGATTCTCGCAACAGACTTTTCAGTTGCTCCAATATATGATTCACACATGTTTCCACATCCATCTCCGCGGTATCTACGACAACATCTGCATGTTCCGGAATTTCATAAGGGCTGGTAATTCCTGTAAACTGCGCAATTTTTCCTTCCCGCGCAGCCTTATACAATCCTTTTACATCCCTCTTTTCACACTCTTCAATGGAAGTGCTGACATAAACTTCCCGAAAACCGTCTCCGATAATCTGTTTTGCATTCTCGCGATCATGCCGGTACGGAGAAATAAATGCGGTAATCACGATCAGGCCTGCATCATTCATCAGCTTTGCAACCTCTGCAATCCGCCGGATATTTTCTACCCGGTCCTCATCGGAAAAACCAAGATTGCTGTTTAAGCCCATCCGCACATTATCTCCATCCAAAAGCATCGTTTTTTTTCCCATCGCATACAGACGCTTCTCCAGTGCATTTGCTATCGTAGACTTTCCTGCACCGGACAATCCGCTCATCCAGATGGTAAAAGCCTTCTGCTGCATCTGCTTTTCGCGCTTCTGCCTGTTAATCTCCATCATATGCCATGTGAGATTGTGTCTGCTGTCTGTTTTTTCATCTCTTTGTATATTGAAACCCTCTGTCATCTGCCCAGTCCCTTTTATCGAAATAATTTTTTCCAGATCGTCCGAAACGGATGCTTTGCTTTGTCCCGGAACATCACAAATTCATTTGCCCTCTTTTCCAGCTGTCTGATTCTTTTTTCCTGCTGGTTTATTTTCTGACGCTGAATTTCATTCGTTCTTCTGAGATCCATAGTAACTGCTGCAAAGAACTGAATAATTTCTTCCTGCATTTTTTCATTTTGCGGATTCCATTTCGGTAAATCTTTAACTTCATTCGAAAACAAAGGCTGTCCATCCCCGATATATTCCTCGGCTACCCGTTCATTTTCCTTCGCATACAATTCCAGAAACTGCTGCAATTCCTCTTTTGCAAGCATTTCTGTATTTTCTTCTTTTATGTAATCTTTTGAGATTTCCTTCAAAAATCTACGAAAATAAGAGATTTCTTTTTCTGTGAGAAATTCACTCTTATTGAGTATTCTCTTAATTTCCGTGGTATTTTTATCTAACCGGAGATTTTCACTTTCTTCCAATTCCTGAAATTCCTCTGTGACGTCCAATCCGATTTCATGCATAAAATCATGAATAATTGATCCGTCTTTCCAGCTCTTCGGAGAAAATCTCCTGACTATTAAATTATTTTTTCCTATGACAGCTGCAATCTCATCCAGTTTCTGTGCATATTGGTAAATCTTTTTTTCTTTTTTCTCTGATGCAGCAAGATACTCTTCACATGTCATAACAGCGACACTATTAAAGTTTTGCTTCACCTCCTGGTTCCATCGCGAAATCAGCAGGCCATCCTGTCTGCGCAGATATACAATTACCTTAATCTGATACTTCTGTTCATCCGCCTCCTTTTTTAATTCCTGAAGAAGTGATTTTTTTGAGTAGCTTAACGCATGCCAGATGGATTCATCTGTCAGTATCACATGATCGTATGTCCCAAATGCGGTTCTGATCTGCTGTAACCCCTCTTCAAAATATTCCTTTTCCTTCGATTGGTTTCTGCTACCGTCTGCATCCCACACTTTTGCAACCAGAAAGTGTGCATTTCTCCTTTTATTTGCTCTTGGATACACATGCAGTGAATCAGGAAAGCAATACCCATATTTTTGCAGTACGTCTTTGTTTTCTTCTAAAAATCTCTGAATAGACGTTGTTGCTGTCTTTGTTGTTCCAATATGCAAATATAAGGTTTTCATGGCTTTATTCCTTTCCAATGTTTTACATTTGTTATAATATAAAATGTTCCTTGAATGAACCTTGAAAACATATCAATTTTCTTTTTAACTTTTTTTATTCATCCAAAAATAAAAATTATGATTGCAAGATTTCCAAGATTCGTTATAATAAATTCCAAATACAACAATAATTATTTTGATTTAGCAAAGGGGATTCCAATTGAAAATTTTAGTAATTGAAGACTCCGTCCTGCTTGCGGATACCATTGCAGAAGCTCTACAAAACGAAAACTATGCAGTAGATATTGCAAACGATGGACAGCTCGGCTATGAGCATGCCTCAACCGGCATTTATGATATGGTTATCTTAGATCTCATGCTTCCGAAAATGAACGGTTATGAAGTTCTATCTGCCCTGCGCAGGGATGGAGACAATGTTCCGGTACTCATTCTCTCCGCAAAAACAGAAATTGATGATAAGATACAGGGATTTACTACCGGTGCGGACGATTATATGACCAAACCATTTGAAATTCGTGAACTGCTCATGCGCATACAGGCGATCAGCAGACGCAGCAATCATCAGGATACTTCACACCCGGTCGTTGGAAATCTCTCCTACGATCCTGCTACCTGCGAAATCTGCAACACACAGACCCAAAAATCTGTCCAGGTATCCGGAAAAGAAATGCAACTGCTGGAGTTTTTTATGAATAACTGTAATCAGGTTCTCGAGAAAAACCAGATTACCACAAAAATCTGGGGATTCGATTCCAATGCAGAATACAATAATGTGGAAGTATATGTTTCTTTCCTGCGGCGGAAATTTCACCACCTGCAGGTCAATGTGACACTCCGCGCCATTCGCGGAGTCGGTTATATTATGGAGGTTTCCGATGATTAAATCTTTACAAAAGAGAATCAGTACACTTTTTATGTTCCTGCTTACCATCATCTGGCTTGTTATTTTACTGCTTTTTGTCAACAACTCCTACCGGAACAATCTGAGTGATCTCCAGCAAACCGTTCGTGCCGCTCTCCACTATACTACATGGGATGCATTTGTCATCTCTAATGGACAGACGTCTCCGTCCGAACTTGATCATATTTCCTATTGTCTTTTTTCTATTGATGAATCCAATGAAATGGATATCATGTTTGACACTTTTTCTGATGTCTCCGACAGTTATCTTTTAAAACAGGGAAAAGCTCTCATATCCAATAGTAAGAAATATGTATTTATCAGGCGTTATGTCTCTGTAAATCATCTTCGCGCCAAAAAAGGACAATATTATGTTTTGATGCTCAGCGGAACACCTGCTTTAAAAGCAACACTTCCGACGATCTCTCTCTGTTTTATTCTGGCAATTCTCGGTATTATTGTATTTACCATTTCCTCCAAAGCACTTTCCCGCTGGATGGTAAAACCGATTGAAAATACAATTTTATCCGAGAAAAAATTTATTTCCAATGCCAGTCATGAACTGAAAACCCCTCTCTCCGTCATCAGTGCCAATGCCGAACTTCTATCTTCTGAAGTAGGCAGGGACAATAAACATCTGCTGTATATTCAGCAGGAAACTTCCCGGATGATCTCTCTTGTCCAGAAAATGCTTACACTCACACGGCTGGATGCCCCGCAGATCCAGAATACCCATGCAGTTTTCCCTGTAGATGACGCACTGCTTGACATTATCTATCCGATGGAAAGTGTTGCTTTTGAAAAACACATTGCGCTTTCCATTGATGTTCAGGAACAAATGAAAATGGATGGAAACGAGAGTCAGATTCAGAATCTCGCTTCCATCCTGTTAAATAATGCATTAAGCTATACCCCGGAAAACGGAAGTATAGAAATTCACGCCCATATCCATAACCGTAAATTTTATTTATCCGTGGAAAATACCGGCAATCCGATTCCGGAAGAAATCCGTGACCGCCTGTTTGAACGTTTTTTCCGCGCAGACGAAGCACGCGCGGATAACGGTCATTTTGGGCTCGGTCTGTCCATTGCGCACTCTATTGTCACGAACCATTCCGGCAAAATCACCGTAGAACGGCAGGGGGACAAAAATGTATTTTCCGTCACACTTCCGGTTGTTTACCACAAATAATTCAGTGCACCTGATTTTCCACAATTTTTTCTTTCACGTAAGACACTCTAACTACATCCTTCTCCGACTTGCACCGTCTGCCCTTTCATGCTAAAATGAGCGCGTAAAAAGGAGTATAAATATAAATAAGGAGAAATTATCTATGAAACCATTGAACTGGGCAACCCTTGGCTGTGGTGTCATTGCAAACGAACTTGCCACTGCACTTGCCAGGCAAAACCGTCATCTGTATTCCGTTGCCAACCGCACACATGAAAAAGCAGTAGCATTTGCGGAAAAATACCAGATTGCCAAGGTATATGATCACCTTGAAGATGTCTTTACCGATCCGGATGTGGATATCATCTACATCTCTACCCCACATAATACGCATATTCAATATCTGCGTCAAGCACTGGCAAACGGAAAGCATGTCCTTTGCGAAAAATCCATCACCTTAAATTCAAACGAACTGGATGAGGCCATTGCCCTTGCGGAAAAAAATCATGTCATTCTGGCAGAAGCCATGACCATTTTCCACATGCCGATCTACCGCAAACTTGCAGAGATCATAAGCTCTGGCACTCTTGGACCACTTCGTCTGGTTCAGGTAAACTTCGGTAGCTATAAAGAATATGATATGAATAATCGCTTTTTTAACCGCAATCTGGCCGGAGGCGCTATGTTAGATATTGGCGTTTACGCCTTATCCCTGATCCGCTGGTTCTT
>ERZ779656.1791-NODE-1791-length-10637-cov-3.188150_pt1 | contig 10637 bp, 9 predicted proteins | sample MGYA00511102_ERZ779656 | MGnify/ENA primary metagenome ERZ779656 (study PRJEB29588, sample SAMEA2143980) | human gut metagenome | biome: human gut; feature: human-associated habitat; material: faeces | place: Denmark | collected 2008/2010 ... | reverse complement strand
CATCTGCCGCACCTCGCTCGCCGTATCGGCACTTAGAATTATGCGGTATTGCCCTAAAAATATACGGTAAAACGCGCATGTCTATCTGCGGGCGGTGCGCCATAACAATCAGGCGGCGGGAAACAGAATCCCGACCGGGAAAGGAAAAACAATGAAACGTATTCTGGTCGTAGAAGACGAAGCCAGCATCCGCGAACTTGTGGCACTGAACCTGAAAATGACAGGCTGGGAAGTATTGGAAGCCCCCAGCGCGGAACGTGCGCTGGAGTTGATCCAGAAAAATCCCCCCTGCGATGTAGCGCTGCTGGATATCATGCTGCCGGGCATGGATGGGTTTTCGCTGTGCGAAACCATCCGCCACGGCGACCCGTACATCGGTATTATTATGGCGTCCGCCAAAGGGCAGGAGAGCGATAAGATCCGCGGCCTTTCCATCGGCGCGGATGATTACATTACCAAGCCGTTCTCGGTGTCGGAGCTGATGGCCCGCGTGGAAGCGCTGGCCCGCCGAGTGCACCGCAGCGCCACTGCGGACGATGAACAGGCAGGCTCCGAGCCGGATCAGCTGGTCAGCGGCCCCTTTGTGCTGGATGAAAAAAGCCGCGTGCTGTACAAATCCGGCAAGCCCATTGACCTGACCCAGGTGGAATTTCAGATCATGGAGCTGTTTTTCCGCAACCCCGGCACTGCCCTGGTGCGCGAAAAGATCCTGGAAGGCGTTTGGGGCAAGGGGTATTTCGGCGATGTCAAGATCGTGGATGTCAACATCCGCCGCCTGCGCATGAAAGTGGAAGATGAACCCAGCAGCCCCCAGCATATTTTGACCGTCTGGGGCTATGGCTACCGCTGGAACGCATAATTACCGCATTTTTATGGAAAGGGGGCTGCCGCCTGTGCAGAGCATTACCCGCCGCTGGCTGCGCGGCAGCCTGCTGATTACCATTTGCATCCTGGCTGCGGCGCTGGGGCTGTTTTTGTATTACAGCCACCAGAATTTGTACGGCGGGGTGCAGCGTGCCATGCAGGCGCGGTTTTCCACCGTGGAGGGGCGTTTGCAGGCAACCGGCACCGCCGGCAGCAGCCAGGCAACGTCCGAAAGCCGCAGCCAGTCCCTGCGCCGCACGGTGGAACAGTTTGATGAAAAAGATAAGTTCGAGTTCATGCTGTTGGATTCCTCCGGCGTGGTGCTGGCAACCTCCAGCGGCACCATGAACAAGAATCTGCTGAGCGAGGGCAGGGATTTTTATCAGGCTGTCACCGGCTCCACCGGCAGCGGCATGGTCACTTTCCGCACAGCGGACGGCGAACACGTGATGGCTGTTACCAGCCTGGTGCCTTATGCGGCGGGCAATGTGACGGCCATGCGCCTTGTTACCAGCCTGACGCTGGTGGACCGCCAGTGGTACAGCACGCTGATGGTTTCGTTCGGCGTGGCGGCGGTGGTGCTGGGGTTTGCGGTGTTCAGCGGCCTGTTTTTTATCCGCACCATTGTGCGGCCGCTGGGCCAGGTGGAAGCCACCGCCAATCGCATTGCCCACGGCGATTTGACCACCCGCCTGCCGGATGCCCCGTATGACGATGAGATCGGCCGCCTGTGCAAAGCCATCAACCAGATGGCCGAGGATCTGACAAAAACGGAACGGATGAAAAACGAGTTCATCTCCTCTGTCAGCCACGAACTGCGCACTCCGCTGACCAGCATCAAAGGCTGGGTGGAAACCATCGCCAACATCCGTGACCCCGATGACGAAAACTACCGCAAGGGTATTACCATTATCCGCAGTGAGACCGACCGCCTGTATGATATGGTGGAGGAACTGCTGGATTTTTCCCGCCTGCAAAACGGCATCAAGCTGAACTGCGAGGTGCTGGATTTTGTGGCCGAAGCCACCGACGCTGCCCTGTTTGTGGAAGCCCGCATCCGGCAGGAGGGGCTGCACCTTGTGTATGACGAACCGCCGGAGCCGTATCCCGTTTGGGCTGACCCCGCCCGCCTGCGTCAGGTGTTTGTCAACGTATTTGATAACGCCATCAAATATTCGCCGCCGGAAGGAACCATTTTCTTTACCCTGACCCGCACCGCCACCACCGTAACGGCCAGCATCCGGGACCAGGGCCGCGGCATTGCGCCGGATGACCTGCAAAACGTAAAGATGAAATTCTTCAAAGCCAAAAACGCCGTGCGTGGTTCCGGCATCGGCCTGGCGGTGGTGGATGAGATCACCAAAGCACTGGGCGGTACGGCGGATATCACCTCAACGTTGGGGCAGGGTACCACCGTTACCATCACCCTGCCCATCTACCACGCTGGGCAGGAACATCTGCACGCGCCGATTTGACCGCAAAAATAAAGGAGAACCCATGCCGCAAGAACAACGTCCAACTGAAAAATTCCGTACCTCTGTGGGCGGCCAGGCCCTGATGGAGGGCATTATGATGCGCGGCCCTGAAAAAATCTGCTGCGCGGTACGCCGTCCGGACGGCACGATTGATCTGAGCTATTCCGATGTGACCACCCACTGGTACAATAAAGTTCCCTTGGTGCGCGGAGTGTGCAATATGGTGGAAAACCTGATGAACGGGTACAAATACCTGATGCACTCCGCCGATATTGCCATGACGGAAGAGGAAAAAGAGGAAGAAAAGCAGAACGAGAGCAAGCTGGACCGCTGGCTGGACGAACACGCCAGCCCCAAGGTACAAAGTGCGCTGATGACCCTTTCCGCCTGCGCAGGTGTAGTGCTGGCAATTTTTCTGTTTACCTTTCTGCCTACGTTCCTGACTGGGCTGGTGGCAAAAGTGATCCCCATGGGGCGCTGGCCGCGGGTCATCTTGGAAGCAGTGCTCAAGCTGGCAATCTTTTTGGGTTACATGTTCCTCTGCACCCGCATGAAGGAAATTCACCGCATGTTCCAGTACCACGGGGCTGAGCACAAAACGATTGCCTGCTATGAGGCAGGTGAGGAATTGACGGTTGCTAACATCCGCAGACATACGCGGTTCCACCCCCGCTGCGGCACCAGTTTTTTGATTCTGGTCATTCTGGTCAGCATTGTGCTGTATGCGGTGCTGCCGTGGAGCGGTACCATGCTGCGCGTGCTGTACAAGCTGGCCATGCTGCCGCTGCTGGTGGGCATCTGTTATGAGATTTTGAAGTGGGCAGGGCGTTCCAACTCGCTGCTGGCACGGGCTGTTTCGGTGCCGGGGCTTTGGCTGCAGCACCTGACGACCTTTGAGCCGGAAGATGACATGATTGAAGTGGCCATCGCCGCCGTTACCCCCGTACTGCCCAAAAAGCCGGAGGACGGCCAATGGTAACGCCGCTTGCCCCACAGCAGCTGGCGGGCATTCTGCCGCGCCAGGCTGTGCGCATGGTGCAGGATGCTCTGCAGGCCGCAGGCTGCCCCGATGCTGATTACGACGCCCGCGAACTGCTGCGCATTGCCGCTGGAAAAGATCCGCGCTTGCTGTTTGACCCGCTTACCCGGCCGCAGGCTGAGTGCTTGGCGGAACTGGCGGCTCAGCGCATGCAGCGGGTGCCGCTGCAATACCTGGCAGGGGAGTGGGACTTTCTGGGGTTGACCTTCAAAGTCGGCCCCGGTGTGCTCTGCCCCCGCGCAGACAGCGAGGTGGTGTGCGAAACTGCCATTGAGCTGTTGCAGCAGATGGCAAAACCTGAGCCCCGGGTGCTGGACCTGTGCGCCGGAACTGGCTGCCTGGGCATTGGCATCCGACATTTTGTGCCAAGTGCCAGCGTGACCTGCGTGGAAAAAAGCCCGCAGGCGCTGCAATACCTGCAAGCCAACGTACATGGCACCGGTGTGCAGGCAAAGGCAGCGGATGTGCTGCAATACTGGCGAGAGCTTATGCCCCAAAGCGTGCAGCTGATCATCTCCAACCCGCCGTACCTGACCGGGGCAGAGATGCAGGCCCTGATGCCGGAGACCGCCCACGAGCCAGCTATGGCGCTGGACGGCGGAACGGATGGGTTGGATTTTTACCGCGCCATTGCCGCCCACTACCGTGATATTGTCTGCCCCGGTGGGTGGCTGGTGTTTGAGATTGGCTGTGCCCAGCGGGCGGATGTGATGGAGATATGCCGCCAAAACGGCTGGCAGCAAGTGCAGGCAAGGAAGGATTACGGCGGCAACGACCGTGTGGTGTACGCCCAACGGGTGAAATAAATCTGATTTTCAACGTTTTGCAGCTGAAATGTGGAAAATGCGAAGAAAATTTTAAAAAGATGACAACAAATGGTTGTAATTCGTGCCGCGATTGGTTATAATAATACCTGATAAACGCAGGACGACCATTTGGATAGCGGCGCACCTGCCGTACAAAATAAAAACAGCACCGCAGTTGCCTGTGGTGCATATGGGATACAACGCACGATCGCTCAGATAAGGAGATATAAACTTATGGCAGCAAAAAAGGAAAGTTCATCCAAGCAGCTCCCCACCGGCCCGGCAGGGGATAAAAAGGCAGCGCTGGAGACGGCACTGGCCCAGATCGAAAAGCAGTTTGGCAAAGGCGCCGTGATGAAGCTTGGGACCAACGTTGCCATGCAGGTGGATGCCATTTCCACCGGCAGCCTGGGGCTGGACCTGGCGCTGGGCATCGGCGGCCTGCCACGCGGACGCATCATTGAGGTATATGGGCCGGAATCTTCCGGTAAAACCACCCTGGCCCTGCATGTTCTGGCTGAAGCCCAGAAGCTGGGCGGCGAGGTTGCCTTTATCGATGTTGAGCACGCCCTGGATCCCACCTATGCCCGCGCCCTTGGCGTTGACATTGACAGCCTGCTGGTCAGCCAGCCGGATACCGGCGAGCAGGCCATGGAAATCTGCGAAGCTCTGGTACGCTCCGGCGCGATTGACGCTATTGTTGTGGACTCTGTTGCTGCCATGGTGCCCAAAGCCGAAATTGAAGGCGAAATGGGCGATTCCCACGTTGGCCTGCAGGCCCGCCTGATGAGCCAGGCTCTGCGTAAGCTGACCGGCATCATCGGCAAAACAAACACCGTCTGCATCTTTATTAACCAGCTGCGCGAAAAAGTCGGTGTGATGTACGGCAACCCTGAAGTGACCACCGGCGGCCGCGCCCTGAAATATTATTCCTCTGTACGTATTGATGTGCGCCGCATTGAGGGCCTGAAGGACGCCAGCGGTTCCTTTATCGGCAACCGTACCCGCGCCAAAATCGTCAAGAACAAAGTGGCACCCCCGTTCCGTGAGGCCGAGTTTGACATCATGTTCGGCGAGGGAATCTCCAAACTGGGCGAAATGATCGATCTGGGTGCTAAGCTGGGCATTGTGCAAAAGAGCGGCGCATGGTTCAACTATGGCGATATCCGCCTGGGCCAGGGCCGCGATAACGCCAAGCTCTACCTGAAAGAACACCCTGATGTGGCTGCTGAGATTGAAAAGCAGGTGCGCGAAAATGCGGACCGTCTGCTGGCGGCCGGCAAAAAGGGAACCGTGAAGCCGCTGGAGAAGCCGGCTGTTACCCCCGTTGCTGCTGAAGATGCCCCTGCCGCTCCCATGGCGGATGCACCCAAGACCACCGGCAGCGAGATGGACCTCGACATCATGGTTGACGAATAAGCGATGCCGAAGCTGACACAGGTAAAAGAAACAAAAAGAGGCCGCTATGCGCTGTTCTTTGACGGCGAGTTTGCCTTTTCGCTGGACGAGGACACCTTTGCCATGGCGGGGCTGCATACCGGGGATGAGCTGGAAGAATGGCAGATCCATGACCTGCAGACCAAAAGCGACACCCGCAAGGCTGTGGATAAAGCCATGGACCTGCTGGCCCTGCGGGACCATGCAGCCGGGGAGCTTTATCAAAAGCTCTGCCGCAGCTTTGACCCCCACAGCGCTGCCGCCGCCGTGGCAAAAATGCAGGAGCTGAACCTGCTGGATGACGCCGGTTTTGCCCGCCGCCGTGCGGCGGAGCTGCTGCGCAAGCGCAAGAGCCGCCGTGCAATTCTGGATGATCTGCACGCCAAAGGCATTGACCGCGGCGCGGCCGCCGAAGCGGTGGAAGCTCTGTTTGCCCAAAGCGAAGCGGACGAGGAGGAAAACCCGGAGCTGGCCAATGCCCGCGCACTGGTGGAACGCCACTATGCCGCAAAGTTGGCACAGGGCAAATGGCAGCAGGTAGCTGCCGCTTTGGCACGGCGCGGGTTCTCCCACAGCGTGATCCGCCAGGCATTGGCAGATGCCGAGACAGAAGAAACCGAAGTGTAACACAAAAAAGTACACACCGCAGGGGCAAAAAATGCTCCTGCGGCATTGTGGTATCAATGCACCGAACGGATAGCTTTGCCTGAATTTTGCCCAAGCAAGCGGCAGAGCCCAACATAACATACTGAAAAGAGAGACAGGAACAACCATACATGAATATTGCAATTATTTCCCTTGGATGCCCCAAAAACCAGGTCGATGCTGATGTATTCTGCCACGCGCTGATCAAGGCGGGCCACCAGACGGTTGCGGACCCCGAACAGGCGGACATTATTATTGTCAACACCTGCGGCTTTATCCAGTCCGCTAAAGAGGAAGCCATTGAAAACATTTTGATGGCCTGCCAGTATAAGCAGCAGAACCCCAACCTGAAGGTGATCGTGACCGGCTGCCTGGCTGAGCGCTATAAAACCCAGATTGTGAGCGAAATGCCGGAAGTGGACGCCGTTGTGGGCATTGGCTCCAACGCCGCTCTGCCCGCCATTGTGGAGCGCCTGACCGCCAACGGCGCGGGCCAGGTGGAAAGCTATGGCCCCAAATGCAATATGGAGCTGGGCGGTGCCCGTGTTATCAGCACGCCGCGCCACTATGCTTACCTGAAAATTGCCGAAGGCTGCAACAACCGCTGCCATTACTGTGCCATCCCGCTCATCCGCGGCCCGCTGCGCAGCCGCCCCATTGACGACTGTGTTGCCGAAGCTCGCTGGCTGGCCGGGGAGGGCGTGAAAGAGCTGATCCTGGTGGCGCAGGACCCCACCGCTTACGGCGAGGACTGGGGCAAACCCGGCGCAGTTTGCGAACTGTTGGATAAGCTGAACACCATTGAGGGCATCCGCTGGATCCGTGTGCTGTACGCCTACCCGGAGCGTATCTCCGATGAATTCATCGCAGCCCTTGTGCGCAACAATAAGGTTGTGCCGTATCTCGATCTGCCCATCCAGCACTGCGATGACGAGGTGCTGAAAAACATGAACCGCCGCGGCGGCCGCAAAGAAATTGAGGATGCCATCCGCCGCCTGCGCGCGGCCATCCCCAACATCACGCTGCGCACCACCCTGATTGCAGGTTTCCCGGGTGAGACCGAGGAACAGTACAGCGAGCTGTGCGACTTTGTCAAAACCGTCAAGTTTGACCGCCTGGGTTGCTTTGCCTATTCCGCCGAGGAAAACACCGTGGCCGCCAAGATGGACAACCAGATTGACGAGGAAGTCAAGCAGCGCCGCGCAGACCACATTATGGAGCTGCAGGCCGAGATCAGCGCGGAAAAGGAAGCAGAAAAGGTCGGCAAGACCTATGAGTGCATCTGCGATGGCGTGGACGATGAAACCGGCATGTACCTGCTGCGCTCCGCAGCAGACTGCCCGGAAATTGATGGCAGCATCATGACCCCGGCAGATACCCCGCTGGAAGCCGGCGCGTTCTATAACGTTACCATCACCGATGCCGATACTTATGATCTTTATGGTTATGCGGAAAGCAAAGTGGAGGAATAAACCATGAATCTGCCTAACAAATTAACGATGATGCGTGTCATCATGGTGCCGTTCTTTATGGTATTTGCTGCCATGAGCCATATGGGCACGCCCCAGTTCAATGCAACGTATGCCTTGATAGCGGGCATTCTGTTTGCTGTGGCCAGCTTTACGGATTTCCTGGATGGCTACCTGGCCCGCAAGAACCACCTGGTAACGGACTTTGGCAAGTTTATGGACCCGCTGGCTGATAAAATGCTCACCACCGCCGCCATTATTTATATGGTGGTGGACGGTGTCTGCTCCCCCGTGGTGCTCGCCATCATCATGTTCCGCGAGTTTGCTGTGGCCGGTGTGCGCATGATTGCGGCAGAGTCCGGTACCGTCATTGCCGCAAACATGTGGGGCAAGGTCAAAACCGTGCTGCAGATGGTCACCATCATCTTCTATTACTTTGCCATGGCGCTCGCCCCGGCGGACGGCGTTGGGTTTATCAGCTTTACCACCCAGGTGCTGTGCTGGGCCGTTGCTGCCGTTACCGCACTTTCCGGCTGCATCTACCTGTGGCAGAATCGTTCCTGCTTTATGCAGGCAAAATGATGCTGCCCCCTTGCAACCGCTTATCAGGGCGGCTATAATAAATCTGAACGGTTTGCAGGTTTAGCCGCGCCGTACCAGCAAAGTTGGGAAAGGAAGTTCCTGTCCATGCAGATTTTTAATACCATGACCCGCAAAAAGGAAGATTTTATCCCGCAGGAGCCGGGCGTTTATCGCATTTACGTCTGCGGCCCTACGGTGTATAACTATATCCATATCGGCAATGCGCGCCCCATGATCGTGTTTGACACGCTGCGCCGCTATCTGGAGTACCTTGGCAACAAGGTGCTGTATGTCTCCAATATCACCGATATTGACGATAAACTGATCAAAAAAGGCCAGGAGGACGGCACCACCATGCAGGAGGTTGCCCGCAAGTTCGAGGCCGAGTACATCAAAGATTCCGAGGGCCTGAACGTTAAGGCCCCCACCGTGCGCCCCCGCGCAACCGAGCATATCGGTGAGATCATCAAGATCGTCAAGGATCTGGTCGAATCCGGACATGCTTACGTTGCCCACAACGGCGATGTCTACTTCCGCGTTAAGTCTGATCCCGGTTACGGCAAGCTGAGCCACCTGAACCTGGACGACCTGGAAAGCGGCAACCGCGAACTGCGCAGCCAGATGGATGACGACCTGAAAGAAGACCCCGCAGATTTTGCTGTCTGGAAGGCCGCCAAGCCGGGCGAGCCTTCCTGGAACAGCCCCTGGGGCCAGGGCCGTCCGGGCTGGCACATTGAGTGCAGCGCCATGGCCCGTAAGCACCTGGGCAAGACCATCGACCTGCATGCAGGCGGCCAGGACCTGATCTTCCCCCATCACGAAAACGAGATTGCACAGTCGGAGTGCGCCAACGGCTGCACCTTCAGCCATTACTGGATGCACAACGGCTTTTTGAACATCAACAACCAGAAGATGTCCAAGAGCGCCAACAACTTCTTTACCGTGCGTGAAATTGCCGATAAGTACGGCTATGAGCCGATCCGTTATTTTATGCTCACCGCTGGTTACCGCATGCCGCTGAACTATACGGTGGACCTGATCGAGAGCTGCAAGAACAGCTTGGAGCGCCTGTACACCTGCCGCGATAACCTGGATTTTGCCATCCGCAATGCCCATGGCACTGACACTGCCCTGACTGAAAAGTGCGAAGAAGCACGCAAAAAGTTCAAGACCGCCATGGATGACGACCTGAACACCCCCGATGCTCTGGCCGCCATTTTTGAGTTCGTCAAGGACATCAACACCATGTCCGATGCTGCCGATAAGGCTACGTTGGAAAAGGCCGCCGCTACGTTTGACGAGCTGACCGGTGTGCTGGGCCTGATGTACAACCGCAAGGCTGAGGAAGCCCCCGACGAAGTGAAGCAGCTGGTGGAAGAGCGCGCCGCAGCCAAAAAGGCCAAGGACTTTGCCCGCGCCGATGCTCTGCGCGCCAAAATCACTGAGCTGGGCTGGAATGTGATGGACACCGCCAAGGGCCCGCAGCTGACCAAGCTATAATTATTACTGCACAATCACGGCAAAACAAAGGAATTGGAAACAGGGAAGCATCTGCCTCTGCTTCCAGTTCCTTATTTTATTGCAGTGGCAAATACGCTGCATTATCTGGAGAGTTCAGAATGACAAATACCAGAACCAAACAGAAAGAGCGAACGCTGTATATTATATTGGCCGCAGCGCTTGCCGCGCGCCTGCTGCTGGCCCTTGTTACTGAAGGCTACACCTATGATATGAGCTGCTTTGTAGCCTGGGGGGATAAGCTGGCCAGCGAGGGTCCCGCGGCCTTTTACAGCGCCGATTATTTTGCAGACTACCCGCCCGGCTACATCCTTGTGCTGGGGCTGGTCAGCCTGGTGCGCAAGGCGCTCCAACTGAGCTATGAATCCCGCTGGACCTATTTTTTGCTGGCACTGATCCCCGCAATCTGTGATTGTGCCGCCGTGGTGCTGCTGGACCATATCAGCCGCCGGTATATGGGGCAGGGCAGGGCACAGCGCTGCCTGGTGCTGTTTGCGGCGTTCTGCCCGCTGACCTTGTTTGATACCGGCATCTGGAAGCAGATCGATGGGGCTTTTGCGCTGCCGCTGCTGCTCTGCTTCTGGCTGCTGGAAGAGCGCCGCTACCTGCTCGCTGCGGTGCTGTACGGCGTGGCGCTGGCCATCAAGCCGCAGGCACTGTTGGCTGGGCCGGTGCTGGCCGTCTGCTTTTTGGTGGCTATTGCGGATGCCGTGCGGGATGGCAAAAGCCCGCTGAAATCGGTCGGCCAAATTTTTGGCGGTGCTGCGCTGGCTTTGCTGCTGCCGCTGCTGGCGGGCCTGCC
>ERZ779656.1784-NODE-1784-length-10680-cov-4.753129_pt1 | contig 10680 bp, 10 predicted proteins | sample MGYA00511102_ERZ779656 | MGnify/ENA primary metagenome ERZ779656 (study PRJEB29588, sample SAMEA2143980) | human gut metagenome | biome: human gut; feature: human-associated habitat; material: faeces | place: Denmark | collected 2008/2010 ... | reverse complement strand
CACGCCGTTCCTGAGAAAATACGATATTACTTTCTTATGCCCCCGACCATTCCCGGAAGGACTTCCTTTGCTCTGAGCGGTATTTCGTTGTTGTCCTTATGCGTGTTCACCTTTTGTAAACGGAGGTTTCATACATGTTTGCCACTCTTTTATCAGCATTTTCGCTTAACTCATGATAAGTTCATCGAATTGCTAAAGTTTTGCCTTTCCTGAATAAGCAAAACCGGCACTTATAATGTGCCGGTCTCGTTTTGTATCAGGTTCTTTGTTTTGTCGTAAATGTGTCGTAAATTTCTTGTTTTTCGCTTGCTATAAAGCCGGAAGCCATTGATATTCCTGACCTTTTTCAGCTCTGAGGCTTCATCGTCGGGATTAAAACGGAGCTATCTTATACCATTAAAATGTTCTGCATATTGTGCAATATTGCGCTGTTTCGAAAACTTTCAAACCACATTTGTAGCGTATGATTTCGTATAAATGCAGGCGTTTCAACGGTTTTGTGTCAAAAGTGTGTCAACTGCCTGCCGCAGCTTCAAATTTACTGCTGCAAATCTCCGAACTTCTCTGGGAGTAATCGGATATCCGCGCATGTCAAATCCAAATTGAATCCACCTAATAATCATTCAAATCCACACTCAGGAGGTATCTATGAGCAAAGCAAATGACCTGACCGGGCGAACCTTTGGCTTGCTGAAAGTGCTAAGGCGCGTAGAGGATGTGAAACCCGGTCGCCCGATGTGGCTGTGCGAATGCCGCTGCGGGAAAAGTATCGTGAAATCCTCCACCAGTCTTACGAAGCAGAACGGTGTCAAGTCCTGCGGTTGTCTGCGGCATCAAAAATCACCCGAACTGATTGATCTGACTGATATGACCTTTGGAGATCTTCGGGTTCTTTATCAGGATTGTTCTGCACAAAGCGGCAAAGCTCGTTGGGTATGCCAATGCGGCTGCGGGAACGTTGTTTCTGTTCTCTCCGAAAGTCTGCGCCGCTCCAAAACGACATCCTGCGGCTGCAAATGCCAAGTCTTGAAATACGATCTGACTGGTCGAGAATTTGGCTATCTCAAAGTGATTGACCGCGCGTCCAAGGGCAATCGAAAATCAAACGAAGTATACTGGCGATGCCTTTGCCGAAACTGCGGCAGGATCGTCCATATCAGCAGCTATCAGCTGCGCCATTCCAACCCATACGGACACTGTAACTGTACACGCTTTCACGTTGCTGCGGAAAGCGCCACGACAAGAAAGGATGAACCCCATGACTGAATATAAACTTGAAATCAAGCAAATCGTAGACTACCCCAAATGCCGCATCTACCGGCAATTCATACAGAGCCTGATCGCAGACCGGAGCATCCGTACAAACGGGTGCTCCGGTCTTTTTCATTATGCGGTGCTCTGCTGTTACGCGAACTTCCGCACGTCCTATCAGCGCTACGACGGCATCAGTTACATCGTGCATCCCGGTCAATGGATCTGCCCGCTGCGGGAACTGCGGACGTGGTTCCGTGCGCGCACAAACCGTCAACTTCTTCGGCAGCTTGATTTGCTCCAGCGACACCACTTCATCGAATACGACCTGCTCGGTCGCGGACAGCTTGTACAGTACAGCATTCTCGACTGGCCGCGCTATAACACCGTGCTGGATTATAGCTGCCCGTGCCAGAAGGATTCAGGCTTTTTCTTTCTGCCCATGAGCGCGGCGTCCCGGCTGCTCAGTCTTGGAAAATGCTCCGAAATGGACGCTCTGCTCGATCTCTGGATGAACGCGATCTACAATGACCATCAAGTTGCCGGTTCTGAAGCCGGTCCTGTAGTCTATCTGCGAAACGGCACCGGCAGCCCGCTCGTTTCCTATGCCGAACTTGGCAAGCGCTGGGGCGTGTCCAAGGCGACGGCTGGGCGTATCCTCAGCAAATTCGCACAGCTGGAATACATCAAGACATTTTCATTCCCCGGCCGCAGCGGAACGGCGATCTATTTGCAGAACTATCTGTCCACCATGTTTCAGATTTCCGATGTCATGGTAGACAAAGAAGAAGTTGCGATGGCGCTGAATCTCTGCATCCGCGTACAGGACTGCGCGCAGGATATGGCTCAGCCGGGCTGCGCATCAGATTGCTCGATCAGCGTTTCAAAATCGCACACGGAGATTCTGATTACCGAAGTCCTGAAACTCTTGAAAACACAGGGCGTTTGCTGTACAACCTGCCCTCGGTTCCAGTATAGGTTATATCCCTTATCCGATTGCGTCGGAGTCTTATGGGAACACGAAACAGAGGATCTTCGGCTGGGGTTGATGCTCTCCTGCGGCAGCACGCAGACACGGTATTTTGAACTTACTATCCGTCAGAAAGGAGCAACCGACAATGGCGAAGAATAAGCTGCCCACGGCAGACGTGACCGAAGATCCGCACTATCACGATACCTGGACACTGCTGCGGAAGTACCGTGACGTGGTATGGAGTCTGGAGGTTTCCGTGCGGCAGGTTCGGAATCGGTTCCAGATCGACTATGGCAAGACGATTGAGGATTTTCTGGAATCCGTCTATCTGGCCGGCGCGGATCTCTCCGGCACGGAGCTGGAACATCAGGCGAAGTGTATCGAGCAGAGCCATAAAATGCTCTGCCTTGTGGACAGCGCCGTGGACCTCATGCGCGCCAAGCACAAGAACGGCGAGGAATTTTACTGGCTGCTCTATTATGCCTACCTCTCCCCGCAGGAGCTTCAGAACGTCGAGGAGATCATCGACCAACTCCGCCCGCACATCCGCGACATCAGCACCCGGACATATTACCGAAAACGCAAAGAGGCCGTCGAGGTACTCAGCTCGGTGTTGTGGGGATATACCGCTCAGGATAGTGCGGAGATCGTGCGGGAGTTTTTGCAGTAAGGTGCTTTACAGGGTGGATTAGAGATGGTCTATCCACCCTGTGCCTTTCTGATTACTCCATCTACTCAATAGAGATTCGTTCTCCAAATAGTCTCTTAATTCCAATTTGAATTGACTTTGTATCAACCCGTAAATGTTGAAGCCGCATTGCATACAGCAGTTCTTCGATAATCTTCAGGTCGCTCAAATGAACCGCCTCTAAATTCAAATCCAATCGGCTGTGTGCAATGCCATTTCGCACAGTATTCATACGGTCACAGATCTCCTCAATAGTCACATCTAATGCGCCAGCGTACTTGCTTTTTATAAATGGCTCCATGATAACTTGACATTCAACCATCGCATTTCTGAGCCTTTCGCCAAAGCCGACATCGTGTGATTCTATTGCATGGTAAAACTGTCTGGCATATTTTCGCGCCCGCCCTTGTCGCTGCTCTATAAAGGTCTGCATTGTATCCAACAGGTTTCTTTTCGTTATTTGATATTCCTGTGACCGCTTATAATCCTGCCCGAATATGTTGAGGTATTCCCTCTCAAACTCCGCCAGTATCATAATTGCTCTGCTTGAGGAGTAATTTCCTGTAGCAGCTATGGATTCGCACATATATTGAAAGTCAAATTCTCTATTTTTAATCGCCGTAAATATTTCTGCAGCCTTACCCTCTAAAATTGTAAAATCGATAACTCTCTCATACGCCTTTTTACTAATCTCTGCCTGATAGTCTTCTTCAAAAACAAGATACCCGCATTGCTCCCTTTTCTTTGCGCTATTGACGCTAAAAATCTCAACATTGCCTATTTTAACATTTGTCCTATATGTAATATATTTAAGAAAGCATTTTGCATAAATGACCGCTGGAATCAGCGCATCAATTCCGATTGGTCGGGAAAAAGATGTCACCATTACGCTCTTTGCGTCAATTGGTGGTTCTCCCTGCGAAAAATGCATAACGGCGTAAGACGCAAACTCGATTTTCGCATCTACATCTGGCGCAATTTTGTATGTACCCCCAGATTCGATCGCTGCCTTTTTTGCAGCCACTGACAGTTCTTTTAGGTTTCCTGTATCCTCATCTATCTCCGCTGATTGTTCTAATGCGTTGCGCGACGAATAAAAGTAGCCCACTTCTGGCGACGCAATCTTCATTCCATTTATATTCTCTAGAGAGGTCTCGCCAACATAACAGCAATACCAAATAACAAAAAAGCTGAAAAAGCCGTTATAATTACGCTTCGCATCCGCAACGGTGAAAACAATATGATAGTTTTCCGACGTCTTTCCAAAAATCTTCTTTTGTTGAACCCACTCGTGCTTTTTATCGTACCTTGAAACATCCGCCAAATATTCCGCTAAAGAGTTTGTCTGCCTATGGTGTTCAATGCTTGGTGGAAATAACGTTATCATAAAAGAAACCTTGTCAAAGTTGAATGGATAGTTCACACCTTCGTATTCAACATACCCCATCAGTTTCTCCGGCAAGCGCATCTCTTTTCCTCCTGTCACGACAAGTATTCTAATGACCCACTGTACTCATTGTGCAGTGGGTCATTATTCTTACGTTGCATGTTTTTGTCGAAGTTCAGTGCAAAACATTTCATATGTTGCCTTTGGACTGTTCGTTGTAATTTGAAACACTTTAAACTCCAGATATTCCAAAAGGTTTACTTGCTTATCAATAATGTACTCCAGGTCGTTATCGCAACAAGTAATGATTATTTGCTGTTTTGAACCATTTTTCTTAGTTAGGTAGTGCTCTCTTGAAATTGTAAAGCAAGGCTTTGTTGCGTCTTTCCTTCCAAATACTATTCCAAGCTGTGCAGCATTGGTGTCTAAAATACTTTCAATTTTATTTGTATAAGTATTGTCGGGCTTCTTTTTTTCATTCTTACATTCCACAATAAAGTATGGTGTTAATAAATTTAAGATTGAGGGAAACACAGTTTTTACACCGCATAGCACCGTGCAATCGAACTGATTTGTTTGCGTTTTCACGTCATTCGTAGCCTTCGTATGCTTGATTTCACCAAAAATCCCCAAAATCAATTTTTCGAGAGCCTTTCCCTTTTCAGTTCTATTCTTTCCATAATCCCAGTCAAGTTTGTCCCGCAATTCGACGAACTTTCTATATGCTGACTCACTTGGATTATAGAAAGCCTCATATAAGGAGTCCAGATCATTTGACAGTGAATCAGCTGTTGTAAAATTTACGGCATTACTACCTTCACAATTTAATTTTCTTTCTATTGCTTTTGAAATCTCTGCCTCTGTTGCGTTAGGTTTCATAATCAGATTGTACGCAACATAGATGTCATCTGTAGTAATATGCTTTTCCTCTTCACATTCTACACAAAAAGCAGGATGCGCTATTACATCATTAAGTTGACTAGGTTTTACAATGTCCAAAAAAGAATCACAATCAGGGCATTTAACTAGAAATTCTTTTTCAAGTATTTTTTGACGTTCCGCGTATTTTAGAATTTCTTCGGCTTGAGTATAGGAAACTCCTAAGCGAGCGGCTACAGAAGATGCCGTTATGTTTTTCTGGTTATTACTAGGCAAAGTTGCAAGCCAACAGTCAAATCGCTCGACAAATTCCGGATTCAGTAAATTAGTAATTTTCGAAAATTGCTCGTAAAACATTTTGTATATCAGCCTCCTCCGCATACTGCATAGTTTTAATATAACCATGCCCCTTATATGTGCCAAGCTGAACTACTAACGGGTTGCTTGAAAAATATGTTTCATTGTTTCGCTTGAATATTAAATCCAATCGTTTACATTGTCTGCTTTTTACCACTGTCTTTTTCCCGTCAAAGAATGCTTCCGTACATTGCAACGGAATCAATTTATTAGATGTCGTATCAATCTTAGTTTGATCTAGTTCATCATCTGTACTCACTTTTATTAAATAAGCAGGACGATCTTCCTTAAATAGTCTTTCATTATTACCATTTATGGAGATGAACTTCTCTACAAGGATTCTTGCGTCCAAAATTGCTGCTTCTTTATTTCTGGGGTCTAGTTGTAGATTTTCAAAAACCTGATTTACAAATTCATTTATTGTAACCTCTTGCGTCCCAACTTGATTCGCCACATTCTCGGGTGTAAATGAGTACTTATTGTAAATTCCATAGAGCGCTCGCTCAATTTCACTCTTCGCCGCTCTCGGATCTGCTGCCGTCTCAAATCCAAGCAAAGCACAAACTTGGTCAACAATAGACATGGCGTATCTCATTGTATCCACTCTATACTCATTAGTTAAAAATTCATTGGTATCACTATACTCATATAACGTCGATTTTGCTTTTGCTCTGCTCACAATAAAGCCACTATCAAGATATACCTCAATAAAAACCGGAAATACCGTGGCATTGCCAAGCTTCCCGCTCTCACCATACAAAAACAATTTGGAAAACGTGAGTTCAATCTTGGTAATCATGTTTTCTTCATTCGTGATAAGCGTATAATCTATCAGCTTACACTCAGCAGTGTTTGTGTATGTAAGGATGGTTTCCCTTGGGCAATCCGGATATAGCTCCTGAATTTTTGCTTCTAGCAGAACAGGATCGCGATGCCATTCGTTAATACTGCGGACTTTTTTATAGCAAATTTCTTTACTTCCTTCTTTAATCACATGGAGTAGCCAGTCACGAACTTCTGCAGCAGAACGCTCATCTCTTTCTGAATATGCTTCGATTTCACGAATATAGTCTGCACGGTTCTCAACAAAGGATATGCGGTGATCTTTAAGAAAACGCCGCAAAATTGGATTCTGAAGATAATCATCTCGATTTAGAAACTCAGGAATTCTCATAGTCACTACACTCCTTACAGAACTTTATTTTATTATAGCATATTTCTACATTTTGCAACTCCCTTTTTATACTATTTTACACTTTGCGGTCGAATCTTTGTAGGCATACATATATAGAAACAGCATCCCTCGCATTCCTATGCGTGAGATGCTATTTTTTAATTATCTGCGTCTTTGAGCAGATATACCATTTTCCAACTCATTCAATGTCTACCTCATCAACTGCATCCAAATCATCTTGAGTGATACCGAGTTCTGCGTAGAGATGTTCCGCCGGTACAAACATCGCAGGATCCGCCTTCACCATGCGTTCAGATGCCAACGCCAACAGTTTGACATCGTTCACCTCATCAGACAAGGCCATATATTGTCGTTTTTTGTGAGGGCGAAAGCGAACAGGCTTACACCGACTTTCTCAGAAAAGAATTCAAGGACGTTGCATCGATCCATCGCCCAAAAGCCACCGGCCTTTTTGATGTTGCAGACAGCAAATACAAGAAGGACGCAAAATATCGGGACTATGCAGAAGTCACAGACGAAGTCTGTTTTTTCTTTGATGTAGAAACCAAAGACATTGGTGCATGGGAATCCAGACTGGAAATTATCAACCGCTTACGATCCTTGCGTAAGGATCCCAATATTAAGGTTCGCTTGCTGATGACAACTGGTTGTATTGAATACTGGCTCATGCTGCATTATGAGATGTATGCCCCGCCCATTCAGACTGTTGCCGACAAAGCTCGTGTTATAAATCGGCTGTTCTCCAAGGAACCGCTGTATAAAAAGGGGGACTCTGCTAGAACCGCTAAAGTCGCCCGTGCGTATCCGACGGCAGTCACAAATGCCAAAAGAACTGTATCAAGCTTGCTGCAGGACGGACTTCCCGGTATAGAGGACACAGATGAACGTAACCACTGGCTCTGCCAAAAGTGCTTGACATTTTCAACTGTATATGAGGCGATTACTATTTAGGCAGCTTAGAAGTATAGCTCTCGCTGTTTTGATATTATCCTACATCAATACAAAATAAAATAAGTTGCTTTTTCAAAGTGTAGCACTGATATAGTGCTCGTAACGGCAAAAATGAGGGCATATCCTTTTACGAAATGCCCTCACTTTTCATCGCTCAAAGATTTTGCACATCATTATACCTGTAGTCTTCCCTGTCGCAGGGCACGGTGAATATGATTTCGATAGCACCGCTCTATGTACTACAAGTCTATGCGTTTTCAATAGTAATCGCCTGCACTGCATTCCACAATTTATGAACAGTCTCAGAATCCAGCGGTCAAATGTTCAAAGTGCGTTTACAACCAATATATGGTGAGTTGCCCCAGCATAATGGCACTTTCACATAAGCCAATACTCATATACAATTATTCGTGTGTAAATCCACAAAAAGCTACTGCCAATGTAGCATTTGGCAAAAGCCACTAATCCATAAGATGCGTAGGCCATAATTCTTCAATTTGACGATATGTATCCATAAATATGAAACGTTCTATTCCAATTTCTTCAACAATGTCCGTTGGGATTTGATTCATCTCAATATAAGATTTTAAAACCACAAATGATATATAACTATACTGAAAGGGGAAGTCTTTCGCAACACGCCACTCTCTCTCGTGGGTGTAATCCACTGGTTTTCCATTGAACGGTTTTTGATCTTTAACAGAGTTGGCCGCATACGATGGTACAAACGGAGTTACAAAAGGAAAAACACTCTCGTCCCATTTTTCGCTTTGAAACATTCTAGGATTCGCGTAAATCACCGGATTTCCATTTCTTGAATATACCAACTTTTTGGTAAAGCCAATTCCATATGGACTATAAGATTTTGCATGTCTTAAAAGGCTTCCCCATGGACATTCTGTGAAGCATACTGCGCTTCGGTTTGTCCATGGCAGTTTATGTGCTTGAATTTTCTTGCATTTCAATATACTAATCAAGCGCTCAAATGCAGACATTTCATCAATGTCAGTGTGAGGATCCATTGATGGAGCAAATTTCTTCCCATTTTTTGTGAAATGCGCCAAGTAGAAGGATTGATCTGGGCGTGTCATATAACCACCTCATTTTGTAATATTTATCAGCTTTAGATAATTGCTCTAAATTTCATTATATATTCATTTGTGCTTATGTGCAATATTGCTATTTCAATATACCTAATTGATTTTTATATTCACTTTGTCAAACATCGCTTGACAAGGGCACACAGAGAAAAACAACTGAAAATGAGCTGCCAAGCCTTACACAATGCACCGCCTAATAGGACATAGGCGGTGTTTTTGTATGCAGACAGCGTTTTCTCTGTGTGCTGATATGGGCCAGCCGTGCGGCGTGGCCTAAATTCTTGTTGAGGAGGTTATTCGTGTCATGGCAGAAGAAAACAAGCATCCCCCTACCACGGAGGAACAGGCCCCGCCTGAAATGTCGGGAAAGGCCCCAAAAATGGAGCAGGCCGAAATCCCTGATGTGGGCGGCGGCCCCGCTCCGTCCGCAAAGGTGATTGACCTTTCCGCGATGCGTTCCACGCCGGAAAAGGATGCTCCGACGGACATCCCCAAGGAGCCGGAAGCCCAGCCTGTTTCCGTCACCGAGTACAGCAAGCAGGAATGGAAAAAGCCCATGGCGGAGCCGGAGAAGCCCAAGCCCAAACGGGGACGCCCTGCAAAAGCTGAAAAAGCCGCTCCCACCGAGCCGGGAGCCAAGAAAGAGGTAAAAGCGGAAAAGCCCCGCCGTGGCCGTCCGCCCAAAACGGAAAAGACAGCCCCGGAGCAGACCAAGCCGCCCAAGGCTGGCAAAACCCATGCAGCCCCCGAGGAAAAGGCAGCACCTCCGGCCCCGGAAGTGCCGCCTACACCCCGCGACGCTACCCGCGCCGAAAAAGAGGAAATCGTCTATCTTAACCTTTCCGACCTGCACCCGTTCAAGGATCATCCTTTTGGTGTCCGTGACGATGCGGAAATGAAATCTCTGGTGGAGAGCGTCCGCAACGGCGGCGTCAACCAGCCCGCGCTGGTGCGTCCCCGTGAGGGCGGCGGTTATGAGATTATCGCGGGCCACCGCCGCCAGATGGCCAGCCAGCTTGCCGGGTATCGCAATATGCCTTGTATCGTCCGCAATATGACGGATGACGAGGCCATTCTCGCTATGACGGATGACAACCTCCGTCAGCGCGAAACGATTTTGCCCAGCGAAAAGGCTATGTCCCTGAAAATGCAGTATGAGGCCATCAAGCATCAGGGGGCGCGCGGCGACAGCGCCGAGGCCGGAAAGCTCTCACTTGAAAGCGTGGGCCAACGCAACGGCATGAGCGTAAAAACCGTACAGCGGTATATCTGGCTCAATGACCTTGTGCCGGAGTTGAAGCAGACGATGGATGACGGAAAGCTGTCTTTCACCCCGGCTGTGGAAATTTCCCGTGTGCGCCCCAAGCACCAGAAGTATATTGCCGTGTCCATTGAGGGCCAGCAGGCTTCGCCCTCCAAGGGCCAGGCAAAGCGGCTCCGTGAGCTGGACAAGGAAAACAAGCTCTCCCCGGATGTGATCGACGGTATTTTGTGTGAAGAAAAGAAAAAGGAGGATCGTGACGTGATCATTACTGGCGCTGAACTGGAAAAGTTTTTTGGCAAGGAGGCCACGCCCCGGCAGATGAAAGACCAGATCATGACGCTGCTGGAGGACTGGAAAGAGCGGCAGCCGCCCGAGCTTGCCAAGCCCGATAAGAAAATGGATATGGAAAAGTAACGACCTCTGGCCACCATGACCAGAGGCTTTTTGCTGCCCCGATAGGACAGGCTCTTTGGGTTATATCCCCCGTCGCCGCCCGTAATCGAGCACAGGCGGGAGTGGGCTGTCAAGGGGGCTTCGCCCCGCCGTGTGCGGCGGCTTTGCCCTTGACCGCCTGCCCCGGCTGTGCTTTTTCTCCGGCAAGCGGCGGGGGTATATCCTCCAGAGCCGCCCCCTTT
>ERZ779656.1783-NODE-1783-length-10682-cov-2.643644_pt1 | contig 10682 bp, 10 predicted proteins | sample MGYA00511102_ERZ779656 | MGnify/ENA primary metagenome ERZ779656 (study PRJEB29588, sample SAMEA2143980) | human gut metagenome | biome: human gut; feature: human-associated habitat; material: faeces | place: Denmark | collected 2008/2010 ... | reverse complement strand
CGCCCTTACATTTCTGCCAGGGGCCCGCCGTCCCCTGCGCTTACGTCCCGTACTCTAGCAAAAAAAGAACCCCCGCGGGATGCACCCGCAGGAGTTCTTAAGCCCAATTTGTATTTAAAGGAGGAAGAAAAATTCTAAGCCTCTAAATGCCAGATTTCATCATTGTACTGCTTGATTGTTCTGTCAGAAGAGAAGAAACCAGCCTTGCTGATGTTGACAAGCATCTTCTTAGCCCAAGCCTTCTTATCCTCATAATCAGCGTAAGCCTTCTCTTTTGTCTTGCAGTAATCCTCAAAGTCTGGGAATGTCATGAACCAGTCTTTGTTGAGGAGCTCGTTGTAAAGTCTCTCTAAGTTCTCCTTAGAACCAACCTTCATCATCTCATCACTTACAAGGAAGTCAACAGCCTTCTTTAAGTCTGCATCCTTGTCATAGTAATCCTTAGAGCAGTAGTCGCCTCTCTCATATCTGTCGATAACAGTCTGTGAATCCTCACCGAATACATAGATGTTCTCATCGCCGACAAGCTCAGCTATCTCTACGTTTGCTCCGTCACTTGTTCCAAGTGTAATAGCACCGTTAAGCATGAACTTCATGTTTCCTGTTCCAGATGCCTCCTTAGAAGCAAGAGAAATCTGCTCTGAAATATTTGCAGCCGGGAATAATTTCTCAGCTAATGTTACGTTGTAGTTCTCAACCATGAATACCTTAAGGTATGGACTTACCTCAGGATCATTGTTGATAATCTGCTGTAAGCAGAGGATTGCATGGATGATATCCTTTGCAATGATATATGCAGGAGCTGCCTTTGCACCGAAGAAGCATGTGATTGGTGTAGATGGCTTCTTGCCTGCCTTGATCTCAAAGTACTTACGGATGATGTAAAGCACGTTGAGCTGCTGTCTCTTGTACTCGTGAAGTCTCTTAACCTGGATATCAAAGATTGAATTGTCAGGTACGTCGAGATTCTGAGTCTTCTTTAAGTAAGAAGCAAGCTCTGTCTTCTTTGCGTTCTTGATGTCAACAAGCTTTGTGAGAACAGCGTCATCATTGATGAAATTGCCAAGCTTCTCTAACTCGTTTGCATCCTTCTTCCAGCCTTCACCGATAAGCTCTGTGATGTATGCTGAAAGCTCCGGGTTACAAGACATTAACCAACGACGGAATGTGATACCGTTTGTCTTGTTGTTGAACTTCTCAGGATATAACTTGTAGAAGTTGTTGAGCTCTGTATTCTTTAAAATCTCTGTGTGGAGGTATGCAACACCGTTTACAGAATATCCGAAATGAATATCCATGTGTGCCATGTGTACAAGACCGTCCTTGATGATGTATGTGCTCTCGTCAGCTACCTTTGCGCGAACCTTGTTGTCAAGCTCACGGATGATTGGCATAAGCTGTGGAACTGCCTTCTCCAAGAAGCTGATTGGCCATTTCTCAAGAGCCTCTGCAAGGATTGTGTGGTTAGTGTATGCACAAACCTTTGATACAATCTCAATAGCCTCATCCATCAGGATGCCCTTCTCCTGAAGGAGACGGATAAGCTCTGGAATAACCATTGATGGATGTGTATCGTTAATCTGAACTGCTGCATAATCAGCAAGGTCATGTAAATTAGAGCCCTTTGCCTCTGCCTCTGCAAGGATAAGTCTTGCTGCGTTTGATACCATGAAATACTGCTGGTATACACGAAGGAGACGTCCTTTATCATCTGAATCATCAGGATATAAGAATAATGTAAGGTTCTTCTTGATATCATCCTTGTCGAAATCAATTGTGTCGCCTACGATTGACTCATCAACTGACTCGATGTCGAATAAGTGAAGCTTTGTTGTACGGTTGTTGTATCCAACTACATCGATATCGTAAAGTCTTGACTGTACTGTGAATCCGCCAAAGCTTACAGGATATGTGATATCTGTCTTTGTAAGCCAGCTCTCCTTTGTAATCCATGGGTTTGGAGTCTCCTTCTGGAGATTGTTCTCAAATACCTGCTTGAATAATCCGTAGTGGTAATTTAAACCAACACCGTCGCCGTTTAAACCAAGTGTAGCGATAGAGTCAAGGAAACATGCTGCAAGACGTCCAAGTCCTCCATTTCCAAGTGAAGGCTCAAGCTCGATTTCCTCGATTTCAGCAAGTGACTTTCCGTTCTTCTCAAGAGTCTCTTTAACTTCATCGTAGATACCTAAGTTGATAAGGTTGTTTGATAAAAGCTTTCCGATAAGGAACTCTGCTGAGATGTAGTAGAGCTTTTTCTTTCCTTTGTTTGAAACCTTTTTCTCTGCCTTGTCTTTTACAAGCTCAAGTAATGCGTAGTATACTTCCTCGTCTGTACTAACGCTGATTCCCTTCTGAAGCTTTGTTTCGATTTCCTGCATGATTGCCATTTTGATTTCCTCCCAAATCTGTTATCATGTATACACGCCAATGTGTCAAATTAACTAATTTTCATTTAGCGTGCTTAACTTCCTTGTGTCATTTGATGAATCAAGTATAATCCATTACACTGCACAATTCTTGCAATATACAGTCGAAAACTTGCACAATCCTATCATTTTTCGGTATTTTTAGTGGCTTTTCAAGAAATAATATGCTAAAATATCATCATGAATATATTAGAATATGAAAATTATCACGAAGACAAAACACATGTGGAGCTTACGTTCCCATACAATACCTACCTGTGCTCTATTCCTCTTGATTTTTCCGGAGTTCCGCTGCACTGGCACGACGACATGGAGCTTATCTATATAAAGAAGGGCTGCGGTCATATATCTGTGGATTTTAAGGAGTACCATGTCACAGCGCCAAGCCTGGTGCTGATACTGCCGGGACAGCTTCACTCTATAGACCAATATATGGATGAATCGATGGAGTACGAAAATATCATATTTTCCATGTCGATGCTGCTTACCGGAAAGTACGATTACACCAAGGAGGATTTTCTTACACCTCTCTTAGCCGGCAGATTCACAGTTCCGACGGTTTTTACACCGGTGTATCCATACTACGAGGATGTCGTGGCTCCAATAGATGCATGCGATGAGATTTGCAAGACGATGCCGCAGGGCTATCAGCTTTATATAAAAAGCAAGCTCTATGAATTCTTTTTTGTGCTTGATAACCGATGCCGTAATCTGACAAAGCCACTAAAAAGCAAAAAGACTCTTGATAAGATGAAGGTTGTGCTCAAATATGTGGAAAATAATTATGCCGACAAAATCTCCATTGCCGATATCGCTGATGTAGCCGGGTTTTCCGAGTCTCATTTTATGAGGTATTTTAAAGAAACCATGGGCACATCGTTCGTTGACTATTTAAAGGACTACCGCCTGACCATGGCTGCGAGACTTTTGCAAAGCTCAGACAGCTCGGTGCTTTCTATTTCCGGTGAAGTGGGGTTTGAAAGCCTGTCATATTTTAACAGAGCCTTCAAAAAACACTATGGCATGACACCTCTGCAGTACCGCAAGGGCAGTTGACACCACTCTAGACAGTTACAATACAATATTTCTTAAATAAACGATGGTAAATAAACATGAAAAAAAATACATACATAAAAATGACTGCCCCATTCCGTGAAAATAACAGGGCAGCCCGAAAGCTTGAATTAATCAATAAAATATGCACTTATTTAGTTTTTATCACATACCCTGTATACGTGCTGTATCTGTGCTTTACAGCCGATCATATGCTTGCACTCTCAATCATTGCTCCGCTTGTCGGCTTTATTGCAGTATCGGTTTTCAGATATATCGTAAACAGACCACGCCCATACGAAAAATTTGATATGCCGCCTGTCATTCCAAAGGATACCCACGGCAGGTCTTTTCCAAGCAGGCACGTTTTTTCTGCATTTATAATTGCATTTACTGTTTTAATATGCTCACCTTCTGCTTCGCCTTTATGGTTCACCGGCATTTTGCTTGCAGTCCTTGCAGCTATCATTGCCTGTGTCCGGGTGATATCAGGTGTGCACTTTATCAGCGATGTTGTCGGTGCTTTTGTTTTTGCAGCCATTGAAGCATATATAGTGACTGTTTTCTTTTTATAAATAGCTGTTAGTTGTTTCCACCATCAACACTCTTTTTTATGGCATTTCCGGCATCATCTACGGCATCCTTTGCGCCGTCTATTACATCCTTGCCGGCATCACCTGCGCCGTCTATCACATCTTTTCCGGCATCGCCTGCGCCGTCTATCACATCCTTGCCGGCATTTCCGGCGCCATCTATGATATCCTTGCCGGCATTCCCGGCATCGTCGGCGGCAGAGCCACCTCTTTGTGTATTTTCAACCATTGAAGTGTCTGCCACATTACTATTGTTTCCACAGGCTGCAAAAGCGCTTGCAGCAGCGAGTATCAGGCAAAGTGCCAATAAATATTTCATTTTCTTCATTGTATCAGTCTCCTTTTTGTTTTGGAGATAGTATGGGCAATTTACTGTTAATTATGCATTATTCTGAAATTAATCAGCTTTTTAACTTAGGTTTCGTGATTAGTGCCGCGATATACGAAAAGATTAGTGCTGCCGACACTCCGACCGCACAAGCCTTAAAGCCACCCTTAAACAAGCCAATAAAACCCTCGCTGTCCACTGCCTCCTTCACACCCTTCCACAGTACATTGCCAAAGCCCAAAAGCGGTACGTTTGCACCGGCGCCTGCCCACTTTGAAAATGGCCCGTATATGCCGACAGCGCCAAGCAGCGCTCCCGTGCACACGAGCATTACCATAATTCTGCCCGGCATGAGCTTTGTTTTTTCCATTAAAATCTGTACTATGGCGCAGATGATACCGCCCACGACAAATGCTTTTACATAATCCATTATATCCTTACGCCTTTCTTCTATTTTTTTAACGTGCAGCCCATCCCCCAAAAAACGGCACGTTCACACTATTATATATGTGAAGCCATCAGCTTCAAATTGAAGCTTCAAGCACCACACCGTGTGCAATTCCCGGTACTGACTCGCCCTCGTTGAAGCTGACAGGCGAAAGAAGTGCTCCTGTCGGCACAAATAGTATACGCTTCAATTCACCGCTTCTAAGTTTTGGCAAGTAATATGCTGACAAAACAGTTGCCGAGCATGCACAACCCGAACCACCTGAGCCTGTGTTCTGATTCGTTGCATCAAACATCTTCATGCCACAGTCCTCATGATTTTTGCTTATGTCCACGCCCTTTTGCCTGCACAGGTCAATCAGTATCTTCTGTCCGACGCTTCCAAGATCTCCTGTCACTATCCTATCGTAATAGGATGCCTCTCTTCCAAAATCACTCAGGTGATTTACTATCAGCTCACAGGCCGCAGGGGCCATTGCAGCGCCCATGTTCATGGCGTCCTTTATGCCATAATCCACCACAACTCCTGTTGTGATTCCCTCAATCTGCACCTTCTTTGATATACTATCTGCATTGTCGCACCCGATCTGTGTCTCATTACCACCTGCTCCACTACCCACAATAAATGCTGCACTTCCTGTGACTGTCCACGTCGCTGACACCGGTCTTTGATTGGCATACTGGTTAGGGAAGCGAAACTGCTTTTCGGCACTGCCAAAGTGGCTCGATGTCACTGCCACCGCATGCCTTGCATACCCTGCTGCCACAAATGCCGCGGCAAGCGAGAGCGACTCCCCGCATGTGGAGCATGCTCCATACACTCCAAACCAAGGAATACGGAAGTTTTCCACACCAAAGGTTGTGGCCATAGACTGTCCGAGCAGATCTCCTGCAAATACATAGTCCATGTCGGACGCATCCAGATGTGCTTTTCCAAGGGCCATTGTGAGTGCATCTCGCTGCATGGAGCTCTCTGCCTTTTCCCACGTGTTCTGCCCAAACCTGTCATCTTTTCCTACAATATCAAACAGACCTCCAAGCGGTCCGTCAGCCTCCTTTGTGCCTACAACAGAACTGCTTTCCAATATAAAAGGAGCCTCCGTAAAACGGAGACTCCACTTTCCCAATTTTTGCTGCATACCGACTCTCCTTACTCTTAATCTCATCAAATCATAGATTTAATTAATGTCAGTATGCACAAACATATACAATATATTCATTCAGATATAACAGCTCTATTTGCCATCATATGACACAACTGCGTCCACATCATACTTGCTAAGGAGCTTTCTGCCATTAAGACCTGCAAGCTCAATAAGGAAAAGCATCTTCACAACCTCTCCTCCAAGCTCCTCAACAAGCTCTGCTGCTGCCTGCATTGTGCCTCCTGTAGCGATAAGATCATCCACGAGAACCACCTTCTGACCGGGCTTTATAGAGTCCTTGTGCATCTCAATTGTTGCTGTGCCATACTCAAGGTCATATGTCTTTGATACAGTCTCACATGGCAGCTTGCCTGCTTTTCTCACCATGACAAACGGTTTATGAAGCGCATATGCTATCGGCATGCCAAAAACAAAGCCCCTTGATTCTGCTCCTGCTATCACATCAAAATCAAGTCCGTCAAGCCTCTTTATCATCTCGTCAATTGCAAGCTTTAATCCATCTGCATCCTGGATAACACTTGTCACATCGCGGAACATGATGCCCTTCTCCGGGAAATCCGGGATAGTTCTGATATAGTCCTTTACTGTTTTCATTGTATGTACCTTCCTTATATGTATTTAATATGTATTTACAAATATATTCATGACGCATTTGTCGTTTTTGTATGCATTACCATTTTACTCTCTTGTGGCGCCATATGCAAATCAAAATCACTTCACCTTATGATACCCGTCTATGCACTCCACGACATCCACTATCTCTATCGTGCCGGCATGTGAATCAGCCACAAAGCGTATATCAAATCTGCCGTATCTCATGCCATAGATATAATCCCTGGCCTTGTTGTATGCAGCTCTTGGATCCTGTGCCAGAATATGCTCCACAGTAATGCGGGTATCTTCATCCATACAGCTTTTGAGTGCCTCATCCCTCCATATAACATGCACCGTATCCCATCTGTGCTCTGCGGCAAAGCCATCTGATGCCTTAGGATGTGAGTCTGCATATGCCAGATATGGCTTTATATCATAGATCGGTGTGCCATCAAGCATATCTACACCTGACACATGAATTATGGGTCCCTTGCTGCTTTTGTACTCAACCTTATCAAGCCTTACAGAGGATAGTCCCATGCCGTTTGGGCGAAACGGCGAACGTGTGGCAAAAACACCTCTCTTTTCCCGGCCTCCAAGCCTGGGTGGTGTGACGAGCGGTGTGAATTTCTCCACCCTGTTTTCAGAAAAGCCCCATATAATCCACAAATGTGTGAACTCCTCTATTCCACGAAGCGCATCGGAATTTTGGTATTTGGGTTCAAATACTATCTGCCCTGCTGCCTCAGGCACAAGGCCGCTCTGCCTTGGAATGCCAAATTTCTCTCCAAATCCGGTGTGCATAATCGCAACCGGCTCTATAGTCTTCTCATACATATCTCTATACCAGTATTTTATTCAGTATATCATCCTCCAGCACAAGCTTCTTTGCCGCGTCGCGGTACTCCTTCTCATGCAGATATGTGTGCCTGAACGGCTTCATGGATGGCGCCATATCTATCGCATCCAGAAAATCCTGCTTTCTCATGCCAAGAGTGGCCGCATAGTCGAAAAAGCCTGTCCTTTTGAGCACAGTGCACACCCTTACATATCTGTGGTTCTGCACCACACTCATGATATAGGTTGCTATGCCGACCTGTATGCCATGAAGCTGTGGATGCTCAAGAATTTTGTCAAGCGCATGTGAAATGAGATGCTCACTGCCGCTGGTCGGCGCACTGCTTCCCGCTATCTCGTTTGCTATGCCGCTCATGGCAAGCGAATCCACAAGCTCCTTTAGGAAAAGCTCATCCTTTATGCTCTCATAAGGTGTACGCACAAAGCTGTTGACCGCCTTTTTAGCAACCATCACGGCAAAGTCATTGACCACGCCTGCACCATGTGCTTCCTCAAAAATCCAGTCATAGAGTGCTGTAATCTTTGACACCATATCCCCGATGCCTGAATATATAAACTTCTCCGGTGCTGTGCGGATGACCTGTGTGTCAACTATGATACCATGCGCAAGCTTTGCAGGAACCGACGTACGCTTGCCGTGCACCAAAAGTGATGCACTGGCGCTAGAAAAGCCATCGCTTGAGCTTGAGGTCGGCACACTGATAAATGGCATATTTCTTAGAAAAGCTGCATATTTTCCTGCATCTATTACCTTTCCGCCGCCCACTGACACGACTGCCTTTGCCTTGTTTGGTATATCAAAGGCAAGGGTGATGATATCGTCTATCTCAACCGTATCAAGCTCGCTGTACTCAAGCACGGTGATACCGGCATCAGTAAGCGACTTCATTATAGTATCTCCAAACATATCTATGAGACCGTTTCCCATAAAAATGACTACGCTCGTCAGCTCCTCACTCTTTAAATACTCTCCGATTTTGTTTAATGTTCCATTTCCCACCTTGAGGATTGATGGGATGGATATTGCTTTTCCTGTCTGCATTTTCATTCTCCTCTTTTTATTTAATATGCCGGACTATCATTGCTTTGCATCAAAAATTGTCGCACTGTAGCCCTGTTTTTTCTTGCTGTCATACATGGCGGTGTCTGCCCTTCTGTAGAGCTGGTCAAACGTGATACAATCCATTCCGTCATAAAAGCATGCACCAAGACTGAGCAGTATATGCTTTCCATTCATCTCTGCTATATCAATATGCTCTATGTTTGAAAAAAGCCTGTCAAAAAAAGCTTCTGCCCGCTCTTTATCAAGCATCCCCGGTATAAATACCGCAAACTCATCCCCGCCCAGGCGAAGCACGACATCATCATCACGACATGATTTGCGCAGAGTATCAGCAATTGCTATTATCACCTTGTCACCTACCACATGTCCATAGGTATCGTTTATTGACTTAAACTTGTCACAGTCTAAAAGGCATAACAGACCGCACTGTTTGCGGACGAGATACTCTGTTATCTTATTCTCTCCACTTCCGCGGTTGCGTATACCTGTCATCAAATCAATCTGTGCCAGATACATAAGCCTGTCTTCACGTCGCTTTTCCTCGTCAATATTCTCCACGCAGTAAAGCACATGCCAAAGCCTGCCATCATCGTCATAGTCTACAGGAATAAACCTTTCACGGCACCAGCCCGATACCTTCCCGATAAGCTCATGTACTATGGTATTTTTTCCACGAAGTCTGTCCTCTACTGTAGTGATATCCACAAATTCAAGTGCCTCCTTGCGATGTGCCTTAGTACAGAACTCATTCATCACACTGTTTATATGCCCCGGGAAATCCTCATCTATCCTATATTCCCCGTCACTTTGCGGTTTTACATCCAGGAAGTGTACAACCTCATCCAAAGTCTTTACTATATGGTATCTGTGTGTCTGCACATTTACCACTGCCATGGATATATAGATGCTTGAAAGCGATGAATAGCTGCTAAGCTTCGCTTCCTTATTCGACTTTGTGAAGGAATTGCGCAGCTTAAGCAATGATATAAGCAAGGTTCCTATCATATCTAGGAACGTGGTCAGTCCGAGAGTATCACTTTCCGGTGGATTATCCACACCGAAAAAGCCCTTTATCTCATCCTTGTAGCGGATTGGACATACCACCAGGTTCTTTACATTTTGCGCCTTTAACAGATTATAGGAGACCTTGTGCTCATCCTTTATCTGCTCTATATCTGTGATAATTATATTCTTCTCATTGCCAAAGGCCTGATACCACCAGCCTATTATGTCCATATCGACATTCTGCAATTCATGTATCTCCGGCACTATTCCATCCGCACACCACTCATATGTATTTTTGGTGACATGCTTCTCATCACAGTCCTCAAATATATATATGCGGTCAGAACCGATATGTTTTCCGAAAAATCTGATAAACTCATTAATCTGCTCATCCGGTGTATCATAGTTGAGTGCAGATCTGAGTGCCTCATTTATAACAAGCTCGTATTTTATAATTGTCTTCATACCTTCTGCATCCTCGTATTGTTACTTGTATATTACTCGTATTATTCAAAACCACCACACACATTCGCAAAACTGCACGATGTCCGCGCTTAACAACATTATACCAAATTTTTTCAAAAATGCACATAAATCATGGTATTCTTACCATTATTTTTTTCTCTTTATTTTCAATCATCGTAAGCACAGGAATGTGCTTCTTTCTGAGTGCACGTATAACCGGATATGTCTCAAATGCGTTTCCTTCCACATACACTGCCTCCGGTCTGTACTTTACAATCTGCTTCACCTGCTCCTTTACATATGTCTTCCACTGTGGCTTCTCCATCAGTACCTCTGCATATGCTGTCTCACTGTCAAGCTCTGTTAATTCAAGCTGCGGAACAGGCATTGCATCAACATGACAGATATGCACACCCTTTATTCCTCGTGCTTTTGCAACATTTATAAGCAGCTCGTCTGTCTGACTGTCACATGCCATGGCTGCAGTATCTACTTTACTGCCATACCATACTATCACAGAGCTGTCTTTATGAAGAGAAAGCGCCTTTTCGCATGCCTTTACAGCTTCATCCTGCTCCTTAACAGTCATGATAAAGCCTCCCTTATGACAGAATATCGCACCGGGAATTCCTGTAGCATTTACCAGCTCCTCACCTTCAAGTCCAAGCCACTCTGCCGGAA
>ERZ779656.1781-NODE-1781-length-10685-cov-4.600941_pt1 | contig 10685 bp, 10 predicted proteins | sample MGYA00511102_ERZ779656 | MGnify/ENA primary metagenome ERZ779656 (study PRJEB29588, sample SAMEA2143980) | human gut metagenome | biome: human gut; feature: human-associated habitat; material: faeces | place: Denmark | collected 2008/2010 ... | reverse complement strand
CCGTTCGAAAACCGTCTGCAACGATTCAGCCTCGGACTGGATGGTGCGAAGGAACTGCGGAGAGTCGGTTTCGGCCGAATACCACGAGTCGATCTCGGCCGGGATGGATCTCTCGATGACCTGTGTTTCGACGAAGGCCGTCTTTCGCTCGCGGCTGCCCAGCAGGGCGGTGAGAAATCCCAGTCCCTGCTTCTCCAGTTTCTCGACTACGTTTTCGATGGCCGAGTTGTTGTTCGAGACGACCAGCACGCTCTTCTCCTGCACCACAAGATTGGCCACGATGTTGAGGATCGTCTGCGTCTTGCCGGTTCCCGGAGGGCCTTGGATGATGCTGATCTGATTCCCGAAGGCTGCCTGGATAGCTCTCTGCTGGCTGGCGTTGCACCCGAAGGGGTAGATGAGCTGCGGCACCGGGAATTGTCGGGGCGAGTCCTTGCCGGGATTCAGGTAGAGGGCCGCTGCCGAACGGTCGGAGACGAAGTCGATCTTCTGGTACTGCATCAACAGTAGTTTCTGTCCGTCGTCGGTCTCCAGTGGGTTGAGCTCCGCTACGTCGCGCAGATAGGCAAAGCGATCTTGTGCGGGTGGTTCCTCCAGGCACGACCGAACCAGTTCAACCTCCGATCCCTTGTAGTGGGCTCCGGTGCCGTTGGCGTATTCCACATACCAGAATCGCCGCGAGCCTTGTTGGAAAGCGGCGATGTAGGAGAGAGGCTCTATCCGGCGACCTTTGTGGAGCAGATGGCAATGTTGCGGATCGAAGACCACGGGATCTTTCAGCCACAACACTTTGTTCGGGACATAGGAGTAGGTCTTCGGGAAATTGCGGAAAATGACCTGGCAGCGGTTGGGCCTTGAGGTGTACCAACAGCGTTCGACGGAGTCGGTTTTATCCTCTCCGTCAATGATAATCCGGTTTTCCCGAGGGTCGTACATCCTGAATAGCGGTAGGTCTCGCTATTTTAGTTTCTTGCCGCAGGAGAAAGCCTTGTCAACCGTAGCCCCTAATTCGATATATTCGAGATGAATGGGGTCGAAGCTGATCGGGCGCAACTTCCGCAGGTCGATTTGTCCGTCGGTCAGAATGCTTTCGTCGGCCGAGATGTTGACGATACGTCCTGTCAGATGGCAGCTTGCGGGATCATAGGAGAGTAGTTCGCACTCGAGCGTCATGGGCAGTTCGTCGATCATCGGGGCATTGACGTGTGTCGAAGGAGTGGCATGAAATCCTGCCCGGGCGAATTTGTCGGGGACTTTATTCCCGGAGACGATACCTGCATAGTCGCAGGCAGCCACTTGATCGACCGTAGCCATGCTGACGGTGAAGGCACGTGTCGCAAGGATATTTTTCGTGGTTTTATGCCCGGCGGAGAGACAGATTCCGATTGTCTCATCGGTAAACATGCCACCCCAGGCGGCATTCATGACATTGGGCACGCCTTGTTCGTCGTAGGCTGCCACGATCAGTACCGGCATCGGATAGAGCCAGCTCTTCGATCCAAAGTCTTTCTTCATATTGCTTTGTGAAATTAGTCCGTAAATTTTACGAAAATTACAAGAATTTAACGACTTGACAAAATTTGAATCTTGATTTGAACCGGATGTCACGAAGTTATTCTCCTAAGAATAGGTGATTCACGGATATTTTTGGCAGATGTATATTAAAAAATGGTTGATGCAATTTTGTCAAGGTAGTCGTCTCATTTGTTTTCGATGCATCATCATATTCTCATTGATTATCAATGGTTTGCAGCTTAAAAGGTAGACTACTCAAAAATTTACTTGTTTTTTTGCGAAAAATCGAAGATTTAACGTTTTTTTTTATCGACTCTCTCCGAACAGAGGGAAAAAAGATAAAAACAGCCCTTTGGAGCCCCGACTGACCCCGTCTGCAAAGATAGAGCATGTCGGGGTTTATTTCGCCAAAATGGACTGTAAAATTGATTGTGGATTCATGGATATTTTCGGATTCCGAGTAAGGTATTTTGTGATTGATCGGAGTGGTCGTTTGGGACGGTCCTTCACATCCGGATTGCTTATAAGATTTGCAGCCAAAAGAAAAATGGCTGAAACCATTTTCATGGCGCAGCCATCTCTTTTTTCCCTTAATTTGACTTTACTTTAATGAACGTATATATGAATACGGAGATAAAGTAAAAGTGCGGTAACCATTCTATTAGTTAGGTAAATGTATATTTACTTATAATTAGTAGCGTTGCGGACTGTATTCTTTCAGAAATAATAGAAAATTTGAAGACAATCCTCTTGACTGGGTATATCCTATATGTGGCTTGATATTTAATTCCCCTCTTTACGTCCTCCTCTAATTATTCATGCTTAATCCTAAAAACGCCAAAACATAATAGCGCATGAATAATTCTGTCTGATGTCATCTTATTGAAAAGGTGAGGAGCGGCAATTCCATGGCATATGTCATTTCTTAAATTCCACCCCCTATTATCAGTCAGCAATATTCTAAGGTAATTAGCGAAATCATCTGTTAATAGTTGAATAGCAATAGGATCTCTTAACATGTCGTCCAAAATTCTTAATTGGAAACCATTTCCTGATTTATTGGGTTTAAGAGTTGGTATATTTCCTATTTCCAGAATATTTCTAATAGCCTCCTCGAGTTGTGGTATGAGTAAATGGAGAGCAACTAAATAATCCTGATTAAAATAGGCTTCAAGCCCTCTTGTAATAATAGGAATTCTATCAGTTTTGATAGATGGAGATTTAGTAATAAATGACAATATATTTTCTACTGTGAAAATACCTCTTCGCTTTCCTTCTTCAATGACGGCATTGACGAAAATTGTTTCAAACTTCATTGACATGGATATATGTGCAATTAAGTTACCTTCTATGTCAGTTTCAATGCCTCCTATGACAGCTTTTATTCGGCCTCTTTCATCAAATATTGATTGAGGAATCATATGCAGTAATGGGGCGTCTTTGACAATACGATCAAGACTCTCCTTTTCACGCTCCTTCTTAGGGATAAATGAATATGTAAAACGCCCGAATGAATTTTCAACATCTTTTTCATGTAAAATAGAGTTTACACATAAATCCATTTCCTCTTTGGATACAGTAAACTCTTGCTTAAATTCAGTCATCTCATCTTGAATACCCTCTCCGAATTTAGCTATCTTAATGCTTAGTTTGGCAGCTTTATCTTGCAATCCATATTTGATTAATAATTTGTGAAGTTGATTATAATTTCCTACTAATTGCAATTTCGCCATATCGGAAATGATAGCATCAAAAGATTCTTCAACTTTTTCAAATAAATCATCTATTTTATCAGGCGAATACTTTTTATAATATCCGGATAAAATATCTGCTAAATTCATCAACAGCCAGGGATCTCGTTTTTTCTCTCCAGATGCTGGCAAATTATATATTTGCATAAATCGAGTTTCCAAATCAGCGATTAAAGCCTTTTGTTCCTCACTTGTATAACTATTAGGAGATTCTGTGCTAATACGGTATGCCGCTCCCCATATTCCTATTGCATTCTCTTTTCCATGCCTTGATATTAAGTTAGATAAAGCCAACTTAGCTTCTTCCAGCAAATCTACTTGGTTTAATTTTTTTGATAATTTTATTGCTCGCTCAGCTTGTTTGACTCCCAGTATAGGATGAGATAAATAGTCATTATTTATGATGCAAATTAAGGATTGTATATACGTGCGGGCAATTTCAATATCGCACTTTTCTCCAGTTGTGGCAGCTTTAAAATCCCATACTAAACCAGCATAACGTGCTTTTAATATACAATTCTTTGCATTATTTATACGAGTTTCCCAATATGATATTATTTCCGGGGTAATGAGTTTCCTGTCAGGACATTCTATGAATTCTCCTGTATTGTTGTCTTGAAAAACCAGATGTGGACCAAAATAGAATTTGCCATTAAAAGCATCATTATCACTTTTGTAATCTTCTGTCAATTCTGAAGCCATAACTTCTGCTTGATATGCGACAGAGCTTTTTTCTGCATCATTGCAAATAGAATATTTTGATGCATAATCGAAATAATCAAATTGTTTTCCTTCAATGTCAAATTCTGATAGTATTTCTTGTATAGTCATGATAAAGTATTATTAATTGAGCAAATATATACATAATGTATTGAGAGGAAAATGGCGTGTGGAGTTTACTTGCAATCTTGATGTCTTCTTTCACTCAGTTTTGAAGATTCGGAGGCGTAAGTGGATGTAAATGGGTGATGTTTGCCTGCGGAAGTGAATATTTAAGCATTTTTATCTGGGAAAAGAGACTTGATGTCTATCACAATTGAGTCACTGTTCTCATTTACCCATCTCAAATAGTTTGGATTCTCTTCAGCTACCTCCTTTATAGTCTTGCCTTGATATTTGCCAAATGGGAAAGTATCTTCAGCGCGTAGAATCAGAACATCTTTAAGGTGCTCTGAAATTACATCATCAATGTCAAAGAAAAAGAAATTTGATTCTTCGTTAGCCCATTTTATCCAGTTCCAATCACTGTGGATTACATCTACGACTTTCTCACCCTTATGCTTGCCTCTTTCAAAAACATCATCCAATCCTAACACTTTGACTGGGTCATGAGTGGGGTCTCCAAGAATATCAAGCAACATCCAGGATCCACATGCTCCACATGGGACAGGCTGCGGTTCTATGTCATCTATCTTGCACCAACAATAGCTAGGATCATCAGAACTATTTGCCCTCACTCCATTCCTGTAATAAAAGGCAAAGGCATCTCCATATTGTCCACCTTTCCCTGATGGCTTTACTTTATGCACCTCTACATATTGCGAGCGATACCAGCCTGAAACTCGTCCATCAGGAAAACGCTGAGCAGTGAAAGGCAATGCCCTTCCAATATTATAATATATGGAAATCAAGCTATTGTGCAATCCTTTTTCCCGGATCGCTTTTATCAATTTCTCCTTTTCTGAAATCATGTGATTATTCAATATCAACTAGTCTTTCTTTGTATTGCGGCAATTATTGTAAAAATAATTATTAATTAGTTAGGATATTTTCGTCTTAAAGGGTAGATTATTTTATCGACTCTCTCCGAACAGATGGAAAAGAGGCAAAATAGCCCTTTCAAACCTCAACAACTCCTCGTCTACAAAGATAGGATATATCTGGGGTTATTTAGCCAAAATGGACTGTAAAATCAAGAATAGATTCACGCATATTTTCGGATTCCAAGTGATGTATTTGGTGCTTGGTAGGAGTGACCTTTACAACCGGATTGCTTATAAGATTTGTAGCTAAAAGAAAAAGGCTGTAGCCATTTTGCCATGGCACAGCCATCTCTTTTCTTCCCTGATTTTGACTTTACTTTAATGAACGTATATATGAATACGGGGATAAAGTAAAGGTGATGATTTCATGGAAAAGTGTAGATTTCAAGCCTCAATTCTGATGGAAAAGTGTATAAAGGAACTCTTATTCGTTGGAAAAACTGTGACGAATTAGATTTATTCGCTTGAAAAAGTGTAGAAGCACCTTAAATATCATATCTTCTATTCTTGAGATTTTTACCAATAACACATCATTAAATAGGTAAAAAGTAGTATATTCGCATATTATATGATATGTTGAATATGGCAAAGAATACAATGGGCACCAAGTTGCCAAGAAAACTAGAGCAGAAGATGCAGATAGTAGGAGAGCAGATCAAACTGGCTAGACTGCGCAGGAATCTCAGCATGGCTCAGGTTGCCGAACGCGCAACCTGCTCACCGCTTACGGTTGGCCGGATTGAAAAGGGAGCACCGACAGTAGCTATCGGCATTTATCTCAGAGTTCTCTATGCGCTTCAACTGGATGATGATATACTTCTTCTTGCCAAAGAAGACGCAATGGGAAAGGCTTTGCAGGATTTAAGTTTGAAAAAGCGAGAGAGAGCATCTAAAAAAGAATAAGCCATGAAACGACTATATGTATTTGCTGACTTCGATTGGCTTAAAGAACCAAGGCTGATTGGAGAACTGAGCTATGAATCACTTCGTGGCTCGGACAGTTATGGATTTTGCTATAGTGATGACTGGCTAAGGGACTATGGCAACTTGTTTCTTAGTGATGACTTGAATAACTATCCAGGGCAGCAATATACAGCTCCTGGCAAGGATATTTTCGGATGTTTTTCTGATGCCCTCCCAGACAGATGGGGACGTACATTGATAAATCGCAGGGAACAGATTCTGGCGAAAGAGGAGAAGCGTCCTATCCGCCGTCTTTCATCATTTGACTATCTTGTCGGAATCGAAGACTACTCCCGTATGGGTGGTCTCCGTTTTAAGGAATCCTTGGACGGAGAATACATCAATGCAAGTGAAGTTCTGCGGATTCCGCCACTAACCGATATACGTGAACTAATTGCTGCAAGTTCTGAGATTGAAAAAAGTGAAGAGGAGAACCACCTGCCTGAAAGACGCTGGATCGAGCAGCTTGTACAACCGGGTTCCTCCCTTGGCGGGGCGCGTCCAAAGGCAAGCGTAATTGACGAGAACAAAATTCTGCATATAGCAAAGTTTCCGTCCCGCAAAGATGATTATGATATTGGGCTTTGGGAACATTTCTCACACCTATTGGCAAAGAAGGCCGGCATACACGCAGCAGAGACAAGAGTAATCTTCACAAACGACAAAAATCACACATTGCTTTCCCGACGATTTGACAGGAAGGAAGACGGTAAGCGCATACACTTTGCTTCAGCTATGACTCTTTTGGGCTTGAATGATGGTGACAATGCCAATACCGGCCATGGCTATCTGGATATTGTCGATTTCATACTTCAGAACTGTACCAACGTGGAGGATAATCTACAAGAACTGTATCGCAGAGTTGCATTCAATATCTGCATCGGTAATACGGATGATCATTTTCGCAATCATGGTTTTCTTTTGACTGCGAAAGGCTGGACACTTTCTCCGGCATATGATATGAATCCTACTTTGAATGAGTTTCAGAGTCTGCTTGTCTCATCAACTTCCAATAAGGCAAAACTGAGTATTTTACTTGATACTTGCGAAGATTATATGCTTAATCGTAAAATAGCGGAAAAGATTATTTCTGAGGTAATTGAAGTTGTAAAAGGATGGCGAGAAATGGCAACACGATTGGGTATTTCCAAAAGAGAGATGGAACTGTTTTCTGAAGTATTGGATGCAAGGTGGAAAGATTGCGTTTAATTTACAAAATAGAATATTGTTAGTAATTTTTTGCTGTCCACTCTTTTGTAGGGGCAGTGATGGATAAATTTTATTTATATGAAAAAATCAGATATATTTTGGCAGACATATTTGAGTCTCGAAAAAGAGTTCATTAATGTTTCTAATTTTATATTTATAACGGATGAAATTACTACTCATAAGCATGGTAAAGAAATTACTCAACCATGTAATTCTCAATTGGAGACTTTTTCACCCTATATCGCAGATTTACTTATACGATGTTGCGTCCAGATAGAAGCAATTTCCAAGGAATTGTATTATGACAATGGCGGGACAAAACAACGTGGAGATAAAAACTTGTTTTTTGATGAGGATTGCTTAAAACTTATTGATATAAAATGGGCGATACATGATAAGCGAGTTTTGGTTATTGCTCCATTCTTCAATTTAACCAAAGAAGAGAATCGAATTCTAAGACCATTAAAGAATGCCCATAAAAGAGCTGGTACATTTTGGGAAAAAGCATATCAAGCTGTAAAACATGATAGATTTGCTTCTCTCAAAGATGGTAATATAAAAGCTCTTTTACATTCGATGGCTGCGCTTTATCTATTGAACTTATACTATAGAAACGATTCTTGGATTATTAAATATCAAGAATTATCCAAGACCGATTTTAGTATGGGGTCTTCAATCTTTGCAGTGAAACAACCAGAGGTTGGTCAATTATGGTATGGCAATACTCCAATCGTAGGTGAAAGCCCTTATGTTGTAAGATACCAAACAGAAGATTACAAACGAATCGAGGCAATGCAAAAAGCCGATACTGAAGCATTAAATAATTATTGGCAGCAACAGCCAGAGATCAAGGAGCCAGAATTTTTGGCAATACTTGAAAAAGAAAGGAAAAAACAAGAATTAGATCCTAGTCATAGAATCTTGTATTTTTGGGAGTTGGGCATTTATCGATTAAAAAAGATGTTACCTACACATTTGCCGTTTGAAGAAAGAAAAGAAAAACTTGTCAAAAGTGAGGCTTGGAATTGTTGGATAAATCAAAATAACACTCATTTAAAACCTGAAGAAATAACGGAAAATAATATTGATAAGGAGATTGAGAATGTCGGTAGGCGATGGGGTATGGACATAGAAAAGCAGTATAACACCATGAGTTGGATTCATTTAGCGATGAACGGTGCTATATGTAAAGTATATATACCATGATTCATTTTAAATTTAATGCTACATGTGAAACTTCTTAAATAAGTTGAGCTCTGTAAAGGAACAATATCTGGCGATCGTCTCACTTGTAGAATGGCAGCCAGAGGAAAGGATAATCCTACATTAAAAGAATATGACTGAAAAAGCAACACGCAAATTATCGGTACTATATTGAATTAGTGCCAATAATTTGTTTAAAATAGACTTCTATTATGACATATTTGACTAAAAAGATTATTCTGATGCGATAAAATATAGTGCATCGCTAGACAATTCCTTCATAAGTGGATGGTGGATTTGTAATGACGATAATACAGCATTTCTTCCCCTCCTTCAGGTTGCAAGGAGAGTATATAATGATGAGTTTGATCTTGCTTATGAACTTGATTATGCCGAGACATTCAAAAAACTTGGGATCAACGTCAGACTAAAAAAGATAGCACGTATTTGTTGGAATACAAATGGTTGGATATGTCCTTCCGGCCGAACTGGTAAAAGCAAGAATAAGGATTCATATGAATATAAATACGGTTTCGGTCACGAGGAATATAAATTGATATGAAGAGAAACCCATTGATACTGCCACGACATCATTCGTCTATTTATTGTGACATTCCTGAGATGTATTCTGGTATGATAAGAGGCTGCATCATTGGTCGTAGGACAAATGACAAGAGAAATTAATTATAACTATCCTGCTTTGATAATTCGGAATAATTACAAAAAACAAAGCAATAGATATCGTATCAAAATGGACATAACTGTTATTTATTAAAAACATATCATTATGAATGAAGAATTTGCAGATATACAATACGTGTCAATCAAAGAGTACAAGTATGCCCGATGGTTTAGTGAAGTGCAATACAATGGGAAAACACTTTCGGATTCAGAGCGTAAAAAATTGATTTCTGTCATGGATGACACCATAGCACAATATTCCGAGGGACTTCCTTTGATGACTAGTATTCTGGAAGGTACGAAAGACAAACACGATGAATTCCATAAAATAGACAGGACAGTTGTTTCCGTTTGCCTATTTGTCATTATGACGATGATTGACAGTATGGTTGCCGGAAAATACTTTATTCTCGCTGACCGTGACTATGATCAGAGGTTTATGCGCGGAAAATTGTTTGTAATCCTCAATGAGGGCTTCAAGAAACTCTATGGCTTTAATGAGAAATCCCATAATAAATCGGAATGGAACAAACTCCGACCTATAATGAAGTACTTTCCGAAAGTAATCAACCGACAATATCAAGATTTAACACATCTCCTCGAAAAACAATCCTATACGTCTTCCTGGTGGAAAGACGAACGTAATTATGAGACCCACCTTGACGCAGAGAAATTATATAAATCACGACAGGAAGAGATTATAGAAAGCAAAGTAATGATGGACTCTCTGAAACTATTTGAGACATTGCTGGCTGTAAGTCATTTCCTGAGTAATATTCACGCCTGCCTTTTAAACTTCCTTGTTAGAAAATATCATAGAGGTGAATTGTCGGAATGAAGCATTAAAGTCTTTATCGCATACTGTCACTATATTTGAATCAAATGAGATTCATAGAATGTTTGTTAATTTTTGATACATAAAGACTGTTTCTTTGACAGAATAACTACGATGCAAATGAATGTTAAGCATCAAGTCAAGGAAACATCTGATCTGAGATTATTGTTCAGTGAGCCTATCTGAATTATTCCTTTAATTGGCATATTTTACAATTCAATGAAAATATATACAAGAAAAAGAGCTCTTGAGAAATTATTGTAGCTGAATAGTGAAAATAAAATAGTAAATTTGCATAACTAATAATAGATATGTCTATATGACTAAAAATATTAATCGTTTGAAGGTTGTTCTTGCAGAGAAGAACCGTACCAATAAATGGCTAGCAGAGCAATTGGGAAAAGACCCAGGTACTATCTCAAAATGGTGTACTAATACTATGCAACCGAATTTGGAAACTTTAGTGGAAATCGCAAAAATCCTTGAAGTTGATATCAGAGAGTTATTATGGCCGATAAAAGATTAAAGTAGCATACGAATTAAAAATGATTTAGATGAAACCTATAATAAAATATAGAGGAGGAAAATCGAAAGAAATTCCACAAATTATACAATATTTTCCACAATTCGAGGGGAGGTATATAGAGCCTTTTTTCGGTGGTGGCGCTATGTTTTTCCATATTGAGCCCAATAATGCTATAATTAATGATCACTGCTGTCCGGAGAAATTTTACCATAAAGTAGGTTGCTCGACAGAACCCGCCT
>ERZ779656.1755-NODE-1755-length-10794-cov-4.445200_pt1 | contig 10794 bp, 8 predicted proteins | sample MGYA00511102_ERZ779656 | MGnify/ENA primary metagenome ERZ779656 (study PRJEB29588, sample SAMEA2143980) | human gut metagenome | biome: human gut; feature: human-associated habitat; material: faeces | place: Denmark | collected 2008/2010 ... | reverse complement strand
GGAGTCCAGAGGCAGAGCCTCTGGTGGGGTCTAAGGGGCAAAGCCCCTTGGTTCCCCTCACAGCTCCCTTCGTCCCTCCATCGCCTTCGAGAGCGTCACTTCGTCGGCGTATTCAAGGTCGCTGCCGACGGGGACGCCGTGGGCAATGCGGGTGCACTTGATGCCCATGGGCTTAATGAGCCGCGCAATGTAGGTTGCGGTTGCTTCGCCCTCGATGTCGGGGTTCGTCGCCAGAATCACTTCGCTGACCGGCTCGGTCTGCAGGCGCGTCATCAGTTCCTTGATGTGAATGTCATCCGGCCCGATGCCGTCCATCGGCGACAGCGTGCCGTGCAGGACGTGGTACAGCCCGTGGTAATCGTGCATCCGCTCCATCGCGGCCACGTCGCGTGGGTCGCGCACGACGCAGATTTGCCCGTTATGGCGGCTTTCATCCGCACACACGGCGCACTTTTCAGCGGAGGAAAAATTGCCGCACACGTCGCAGTAGCGAATCGCCTTGCGCCCCTGCCACAGCGCTGCTGCCAGCGCGTGAACATCCTCCAGCGGCATCCCGACGATATGGTACGCCAGCCGCGCCGCCGTCTTGTGACCGATACCGGGCAGCCGAGACAGCTCCGACACCATCCGCTCAATCGGTTCGATTTGTCCGGGCATCAGAACAGACCGCCCATGCCGCCCATGCCGGGCGCCATCTTGTTCATCGTCTCTTCGCGGTTTGCTTCACCCTTGCGCAGCGCTTCGTTCACCGCCGCCATCACAAGGTCCTGCAGCATTTCCACGTCGTCGGGGTCAACGACCTTGGGGTCAATCGTCAGGGACAGCAGCTCGCGCTTGCCGTTCACCTTCACGCTTACCACGCCGCCGCCGGATTGCGCTTCGTACTCCTGCGCATCCAGCTTTTCCTGCGCGTCCGTCATCGCCTGCTGCATCTTCTGCGCCTGACGCATGAGCTGCTGCATGTTCGCGCCGCCGCCGAAGCCAAAGTTCTGTCGTGCCATAAAAATCGTCCTCCTAATTATTCGTTTTCTGTCAGTTTCTCCGGGGAAATCCGCCGGATGGTCAGGTTGCCCGAAGCCGTCGTCACGCGGACAGACGGTGCGCCATTGACGATGGATACGCCGTCCGTCAGCAGCCGCCCGGACACCGAGCGAAGAATGGCGTCACACTGCGCGCCGGGAATTTCCAGACTGATGCCGCCTGCGACCGAGCCGCCCTTGAAGGTGGAGAACATCTCCGCAAAAGAGAGCATTGCGCCCCGGCTGACCGAGGACAGCGAGATGTTCAGAAACGCAAGGCGCTCCAGACAGAGCATCCCCGTCGTCGTGAACAGGCTGCAATCCTGACCGGACAAGTCGCTGCCGGCAATGTCGCCGCTGCCGTTCTTGACCTTCAGGCTCAGGCTGCTCAAGTCGGAGAGCATCACGAAGCCGGAGAGCGACTCCACGGACAGGTCACTGACCTGCAAACCGCGGACATGCACGCTGCCGGACGTCGTGCGAATCTCGACCCGTCCCTTCCACGTGCGCGGAATGCGGACGGTCACTTGCAGCCAGCGGGCGCTGAGCGGCAAGGGCGAGAGTGCGGCGGCGGACTGCTCCAGCGTCAGCGTATCGCCGTTCTGGGCGAGCGAAACCGCCTTCATATCGTGGTCGTCACCGGATGCCATGACTTGGATTTCCTGCGTGTCATCGGCATAGAGTTCCAGCAGGGCGCCGGTGAGGTGAATCACCAGCTGCGTAATGGTCAGCGAGGAAAAAGAGTTGCGCGAATTCATACGCGTTCACCTCCGTCATTCGTCCTCATCATATCACGTTTTGGCGCTTGTTGCAAGGGGAAAAGCCAACTATGAAGCAGTTGGATGCTTATGCGGATAGGCATAGTTGACTTCATTTCCATCGTGGTAACTTCCGCGAGTTCCAGAGGGCATAAAAACAGACGAAGTCTGCGATCGCCCTCTGGACTCCTTCGGCGTTCGCCTCCGGATGCTACTTGATTTTTATTGGAAGTTTTTTAGTTTGTGCGCAGGGACGCTTCGCTGCCTGCGGCGAAGTTGCCGGACTTGTTTTTCCTCTTTGAGTAGGTTTAACGGAGCAACAGTTGGGGCGTTGCCCCAAGCCCCATAAGGGGCGCCGCCCCTTAACCCCGCAAGGGGCATTGCCCCTTGACCCTTTTTTCGGCGCCATGCGGGTGCTGTTATTCCAGCAGCTCCGCCCCCGTCACCACGTCGTCCATCACCGCGATAACCAGCGGCGTTCCGCGATCCTGCTTGCCTTGCAGGCGCACGTTGTCCCTTTCCACCAGCGTCGCGGGGGATTTCGCCTGCTGCACGCGAATCAGGTGGTCGTCCTTCTCCAACCGCACCACGCCCGCAAGCTGCTTGCCGTTGCTGCCATTCTTGTTGAAATAGAACGACTTCACGCCCTTGCCGTTGCGGTTCTGCCTCTCGAAATCGACGGAGAGCAGGCGTTTGGCGTAGCCGCGGTCGGTCAGCAGCACGATTTGGTCGCTGTCTTGCAGCTGCCCGCACCAGATGACCTCGTCGCCGTCCTCCACCTGCATACAGCGCACCCCGGCGGCGACGCGCCCCTGCACCGGCACGCTGTCGAGCGAGAAGCGGATGCACAGACCGCTGCGGGTGAACAACAGCAGGTCGTCGCGACTGGCGGCGGGGAGAACTGTCAGCAGACGATCGCCGTCCTTCACGTTCACGGCGGCGAATTTCTTGCTGCGCACGTCGTAATCCGCGGCGGCGGTGCGTTTCACCATGCCCTGACGGGTGATGAAGAGAATGTCCGGCAGGTGCCCGACGTCCGCCATGCGGATGCACGTCATCCACAGCGCCTTCTCGTCGTCCTCCAGCCCAGCCAGCACGCCTGAAAGCAGCTGCCCGCGATCCTTGGGCTTGACTTCGTTCAGCGACGCAACGGGCAGGGGATAGCAGTTGCCGCGGTCGGTGAAGATGAGCAGCGTCTCGTCTGTTTTGGCCATGAACAGGAAGTCGGCGAACTCCTTGTCGTCCTCCGCGCGGGTTGGGAGCGGCGTTTTCTTGTAGAGCGCGGGATTCATGCGCTTCAACTGCCCCGCACCCGTGAACGCCACGATGACTTCTTCCGGCGCGGCGGCCTCTTCCTCGACTTCCAGCGGGAATTCGTCCGCTTTTTCGATGGTCGTGCGGCGCTCGTCGGCGAATTCCTCGGCAATCTCCTGCAATTCCTTGCGGATGACCGCCAAGAGCTTTTTCTCGCTGTGCAGGATGCCCTCCAAGCGGTCGATGAGTTTCAGAATGTCCTCGTACTCCTTGCGCAGGGCGATGATTTCCAGATTCGTCAGCCGCTGCAGGCGCATGTCCAGGATTGCCTGTGCCTGCGCGTCGGACAGCTCGAAGCGCTCCATCAGGCGGGCTTTCGCTTCTTTCGGGTTCTTCGAGGAGCGAATCAGCGCGATGACCTCATCAAGGTTGTCCACCGCAATCATCAGCCCCTGCAAAATGTGCGCGCGGGCTTTCGCCTGCTTCAGGTCGTACTCCGTGCGGCGGGTGATGACGTTTTTTTGATGGCGGATGAAGTGCCCCAGCATCGTTTTCAGTCCCATCTGCACGGGCTTGCCCTCGGCGATGGCGACCATGTTCACGCCGAAGGTGACCTGCAAGTCCGAATACTTGTAGAGCACTTTCAGCACCTTGTCCGGGTCGGCGTCCTTCTTCAGCTCGATGACGGCGCGCATTCCCTCGCGGTCGGATTCGTCGCGGATGTCGTAGATGTTTTGCAGCTGCCCCTTCTTTTCTTCCGACAGCTTCAAAATCTTCTCCAGCATCGCGGCTTTGTTGACCATGTAGGGGATTTCCGTGATGACAAGCAGCTTGCGCCCGTTCACACCGTCCTCCACATGCACACGCGCGCGCAGGGACAGCTTCGAGCGTCCGGTCTCATAGCCTCTGCGGATTTCCTCGTTTTTCACCAGCACGCCGCCGGTGGGAAAGTCCGGGCCGGGGATGATTTTCATCAGCTCATCCAGCGGAATGTCCGGATTCTCCATCACAGCAATCGCCGCGCGGATGCTTTCGCCCAGATTGTGCGGGGGAATGTTCGTCGCAAGCCCTACCGCGATGCCGCTTGCGCCGTTGACGAGCAGATTCGGAAAGCGCGCGGGCAGCATGTCCGGCTCTTTGAGCGTGTCGTCGAAATTCAGGCGGAACGGCACGGTGTCCTTCTCAATGTCGCGCAGCATTTCCAGCGCGAGGGGCGTCATGCGCGCCTCGGTGTAACGCATGGCGGCAGCGCTGTCGCCGTCAATGGAGCCGAAATTGCCGTGCCCATCGACCATCGGCCCGCGCATGGAGAAGTCCTGCGCCATGCGCACGAGCGCGTCGTACACGGAGGAATCGCCGTGCGGGTGATATTTGCCCAGGCAGTCGCCGACGATGCGGGCGCACTTGCGGTGCGGCTTGTCGGGCGTCGTGCCCAGTTCCATCATGGTATAGAGAATGCGGCGCTGCACGGGTTTTAAGCCATCCTCGACGCGCGGCAGGGCGCGTTCCAGAATGACATGCTCCGCGTAGGGAATCATGGACTGGTGCATTACGTCCTCGACGGTCGTTTGCAGGATGCGCGACGGGTCGTCCTTGGGAATCGGGCGGTTATCGCTTGTTTTCTTTGCCATAACTTACTTTCCTTCCCCTCGCTGACCTTCCGGCAGCTCGAAATTATCCGGCTTGTTGAAGTCGGCGTTCTCGATGATGTAGTCGCGGCGCGGCTCGACCTTGTCGCCCATCAGGATGGTAATGCGGCGGTCAGCCAGCGCTGCGTCCTCAATCGTCACCTGCATCAGTTTGCGCTGGGAAGGATCCATCGTCGTCGCCCAGAGCTGTTCGGGGTTCATCTCGCCCAGGCCTTTGTAGCGCTGGAGCGTGTAGCCTTTGCCCGCTTCCTTGATGCACTTCGCCAGCTCCTTGTCGTCGTAGGCATAGAGGACTTTGCTGCCCTTTTGCACCTTGTACAGCGGCGGCATCCCGATATAAACGTGACCGCCGGTGACAAGCTCTTTCATGTAACGGAAGAAGAAAGTGAGCAGAATGGCGCGGATGTGTGCGCCGTCCTGATCGGCATCGGAGAGGATGATGACTTTGTTGTATTTGAGGTTGGCGAGGTTGAAATTCTCGTCGATGGACGTGCCGAGCGCGGTAATCAGCGAGCGGAACTCCTCGTTGCTCAGCACCTGATCCAGCCGCTTCTTTTCGGCATTGAGGGGCTTGCCGCGCAGGGGGAGAATCGCCTGATAGCGGCTGTCGCGCCCCTGCTTGGCGCTGCCGCCTGCGGAATCGCCCTCGACGATGAACAGCTCATTGTCTTCCGCCTTTTTGCCGCGGCAGGCGCTGAGTTTGCCGACCAGCGGCGCGGCGTCAAGCTGATTTGCTTTGCGGGCGTTGTCGCGGGTCTTGCGCGCGGCTTCCCGCACCTGCGCGGCGCGAATCGCCTTCTGCACAATCTGTTGCGCAATCTCCTGATTCTTGAGGTTCTCCAGCCAGTCCGTCAGCTGCTGGGTGATGATGCCCTCCACCGCGGGGCGCACTTCGCTGTTGCCCAGACGCCCCTTCGTCTGCCCCTCGAACTGCGGATTTTTGACCATCGTCGTCAGCACGCAGCTTAAGCCTTCGCGGAAGTCCTCGCCCGTCAGGTTGCTGTCCTTTTCCTTCAGGAAGCCGTTGCGGCGGGCGTAGTCGTTGAACATCTTTGTGAATGCCGCCTTGAAGCCCGTTTCGTGCGTGCCGCCTTCGCCCGTGGGGATGTTGTTGACATAGGAAAAAAGGCTCTCGGTATAGCCGTCGGTGTACTGAATGGCGACGCGGCAGATGACGGAATCCTTCTGTCCTTCGAGGTAAATCGGCTGATCGTGCAGGACAGTTTTGCCGTCGTTCAAATACCGCACATAGTCGATGATGCCGCCCTCGTAGTGGAAGGTCGTTTCGCGGCGGGCAGGGTCGCTCACACGCTCGTCGAGAAAGACAATTTTCAAGCCCCGGTTCAGGTATGCCAACTCCTGCAAGCGGCGGAACACTGTGTCGTAATTGAAGCGCACGTCCTCGAAAATCGCGTCATCGGGAAGAAAACGCACGAGTGTGCCCTTCTTGCGTGTGTTGCCGACTTTTGCCAAGGGTGCGTCCGGCTTGCCCGCGATGACCTTGCCTTTCTTCTCGTCGAACTGACTTGTGAAGCGCATGGCATAATGGCTGAAATCGCGGTAGATGTCCACGGTCAGCCACTTGCTTAGCGCGTTGACGACCGACGCGCCCACGCCGTGCAGACCGCCGGAATAGCTGTAATTCTCGTTGTTGAACTTGCCGCCCGCGTGCAGCACGGTGAAAATGACCTCCGCGCCGCTGACGTGCATGGTCGGGTGCTCATCCACGGGCATACCGCGCCCGTTGTCGTACACCGACGCGGAGCCGTCCGTGTGCAGCGTCACGCGCACCTCATCCGCAAAGCCGTTCGACGCCTCGTCAATCGCGTTATCCACAATCTCCCAGAGCAGGTGATGCAGACCGCGTGTCGAGGTGGTGCCGATATACATGCCCGGACGCATCCGAACCGCTTCCAGCCCTTCCAGCACCTGAATATTGCCCGCATCATAGTGATTTGCTTGATTTGCCATGAAAAAACTCCTCTTATAATGAAGGAAGTATATCAAAATCGCAATGGTGACAAAGCACCAATTTTCATTATATCACAATTCCGCCGATTCATCAAGGCGAACAGCAAAATGACGCTCGGACAGTTCGGCAGAGGGAAATCGGCACAAAAAGGCGCTGTACGCTCAACAAAAACGTAACATTTTATCAAATATCGGAAACATGTTCATGGGAAAACAAAAAAAGATATTGAAAACGGGCAGATAATTGCCGAATCAAACAGGGGAAAATCCGCGAAAACGCCGCAGAATTTACAATTCACAGGGAAAAAGCCTCTTGACAATGAAACAATTTTGTAATAAAATCAGGCTGTACGGAAAGGAGTGATTTCCCTATGATGAATTCCGGTCTGCGGCGGCTTCTGTCCGGCGCGGTGGCGCTGATGCTGCTGGGCTGTTCCTCCGCCTTGGCGGATACGGCGACGGTCACTGCGCGCAAACTCATTCTGCGCGAAAAAGCATCCTCGACCAGCGATGCTCTGCAAACCCTGCCCAAAGGCACGAAGCTGGAGGTTCTCGGCAAAAGCGGCAGCTGGTATAAAGTGACTTACGGGAAATACACCGGCTATGTCTATAAAACGTATGTCAGCGTGACCAAAACGTCCAGCAGTTCCAGTTCTTCCAGCAGCGCGACGCGGCTGGAAAAGGGGAGCACTGGCAGCGACGTCAAGGATTTGCAGACAAAGCTGAAAAAACTCGGCTATTATGATGCTTATGTCGATGGCGATTATGGTGACACGACCGTTGCGGCGGTCAAGGCGTTCCAGAAGAAGTATAACCTGACGGCGGATGGCATTGCAGGCAAAGAGACGCTCAAAAAGCTCGACAGCGTCTACGAGAACGCGAACAACGACAAGGACGACGATTCGCTCCGCATGGGCGACAGCGGCAGCGCCGTCAAGGACTTGCAGACGAAGCTGAAGAAGCTGGGCTATTACAACGGCACGATCGACAGCACGTTTGGTTCGGGCACATACGCGGCGGTTCGTGCGTTTCAGAAGAAGTATAACCTGACGGCGGACGGCGTGGCGGGCAGCGAAACGCTCAAAAAGCTCGACAGCGCGTACAAGAACGCGGACAGCGACAAGGACGACGACTCGCTCCGCAAAGGCGCAACCGGCAGCGCGGTCAAGAATTTGCAGACGAAGCTGAAAAAGCTCGGCTTCTACAACGCCTATGTCGATGGCAGCTACGGCGATACGACGGTTGCGGCGGTCAAGGCGTTCCAGAAGAAGTATAACCTGACGGCGGATGGCGTGGCGGGCAGCGAAACGCTCAAAAAGCTCGACACCGCCTACAAGAACGCGGACAGCGACAAGGACGACGACTCGCTCCGCAAGGGCGCAACCGGCACGGCAGTCAAGACGCTGCAGACCAACCTGAAGAAGCTGGGCTTCTACACGGCGTATGTCGACGGTTCGTTCGGCTCGACGACCGAGAGCGCCGTCAAGGCATTCCAGAAGAAATACGGTCTGACGGCGGACGGCGTGGCGGGCAGCGCGACGCTCAAGAAGATTGAATCTGCCGTGGCAAGCGCCAGCAGCGGCAAGATCACCACTGAGCAACTGGACTGGTTCAATGGCGGCAAGAACGTCATCCCGAACGGCGCTGTATTCCAGATTAAGGACGTCAGCACGGGGCTGATTTTCTCCGCGCGCCGGCAGAGCGGCGGCAACCACATGGACGCCGAGCCGCTGGCGGCGCAAGAGACCGCGATGCGCAAGAAAATCAACGGCGGCACGTTCAGCTGGCGCCGCCGCGCAGTGCTGGTGAAGTACAACGGGCATGTGTATGCCGCGTCGATTTACTCCGAACCCCACGGCACAAACACAATTCTGGACAACAACTTCGATGGGCAGTTCTGCCTGCACTTCTACGGCAGCAAGACCCACGGTACAGACCGCGTGGATGCAGACCATCAGAAGTGCGTGGAACAGGCCATGAAGGCGACTTGGTAAAAATCCCAGTCAGAGGGCAAAGCAATGGGCACTGCTGCAGCGCGGCAGTGCCTTTTTGCGCACATCCGAAATCATCCGCCGATGCCCTATTGACAAATCGCCCAAAATCCTTACAATAAAATTGCGGCTGAAATCATTCATTTTTCATTCATTCCGATTGGCAGCCGAGGACAAGAGAGAGAGGAAAATACCATGTTCGGATTCCGACCCGACGGACGGCGCGTGTCGTCCATTGACCCCATCGTCGGCATTACGCCGTACCTGATGCCCATGCGCTGCGACGCGCAGGTTTTTCTGCAGCACCGCGTGGACTATGAGCTGCTGACGCGCTACATTGCGGCGCAGGCGGCGAAGGGCGAGAAAATCACGTTCATGCAGATTATTACCGCCGCGTTCGTCCGCACTGTGTCCCAGCACCCGGAAATCAACCGCTTCATTCTCAATAAGCAGTTCTTCGCGCGGAATATGTGCGCCGTGTCATTCACGATGCTCAAAAATCCGCAGAACGCCGATATGGGTGAGACGGCGGTGAAGGTGAAGTACGACCTGACCGACACCATCTACGACGTGCGCGACCGCATGGAAAATGTCATCAACGCCAACCGCGGCGAGGACAAGAAGAACTTCGCGGATAAGCTGGCGAAGGGCGTGCTGGTTGTCCCCGGCCTGGCGACGTGCATCGTCGCGCTGGTTCGCCTGCTTGATCGCTACGGGCTCTGCCCCGGCGCACTGCTGGACGAGCTGCCCTTCCATACCAGCATGTACATCACCAACAATGCCTCCATCGGCCTGCATCACGTCAACCACCACATCTACAACTTCGGTTCGGTTACGCTGTTCTTCGGCATGGGTACCGTGGAGAAGGTTGCCGTGGTAGAGAAGGGCGAGGCGCGCATGAAGCGCTTCCTGCCCATCGGCATCACGGCGGATGAGCGCGTCTGCTCCGGCGCGCACTACGCGGCGTTCTTCGGCACGATGTCGTATCTGCTCAATCATCCAGAAGAACTGGAGAAGCCGCCGGAATCCGTCCGCTTTGACGAAAAGTGTGAATACCACGTCCCGAAAGTTGGCGAGCAGCCGGCGAAGAAGCAGAAAAAGCAGCAGAAAGCCACGGTTCAGGCGTAAATCAGCAGGAAAAAACGCATGATACGTCGAAATCCTCCGTTGCAGCGCATTCCTTGAAACGGGAGTGCAGAAGAACGGAGGATTTTTTTCATGCAGAATGTAGGTATTGTCGGCTTGGGACTGATTGGCGGGTCACTCGCGAAAACCATCAAGCTCCACACGCCGTACACGGTTTATGGCACGGACAAGAATGCGGACACGATGCGCCGCGCGTTCCTGATGGAGGCGATTGACGGCGAACTGACGGCGGAGACGCTGCCGCAGTGCGATGTTGTGCTGATCTGCCTGTACCCGCAGGGGATTATCGACTATGTGACCGCGCACGCGGCGGACTTTAAGCCCGACAGCCTTGTGATTGACTGCGGCGGCGTGAAGCAGGTGATTTGCGACGCACTGTTTCCCGTATCACAGCGGTATGCGTGGCACTTCATCGGCGGACACCCGATGGCGGGGCGCGAGTACAGCGGCTTCAAGTATGCCCGCGATGATCTGTTCGACCATGCGTCGATGATTCTGTGCGGTCACGGCGACGACGACCCGGCGGTTTTGCAGCGCGCCCGCGACTTTTTCATGAAACTGGGCTTCCTGCGTGTGCAGTTCACGACGCCGAAGACGCATGACGAGATGATTGCGTATACGTCGCAGCTGGCGCATGTCGTGTCGAGCGCGTATGTGAAGTGCCCGCTGGCGGATAAGCACCGCGGGTTTTCGGCGGGGAGTTTCGCGGATATGACCCGCGTGGCAAGGCTGAATGAGGATATGTGGACGGAGCTGTTCTTTGATAATCGAGAGGCACTGCTGCCGGTGGTGGAGGACTTGGTGCAGCGGGTGACGGAGTATCGGGACGCGCTTCGGGATGAGGATAGGGAAGGAATGAGAAAATTATTGCGTGAGGGACGCGAGACGAAGGAACGCCTGACGGATTAACACGCAGGTAAAGTATGGAAGAGCGCTCAACCCAATCGCGCGAAGGGGTCAAGGGGGGACTTCGTCCCTTTTCGTCTGCCCCTTGCGGAGTCCAGAG
>ERZ779656.1753-NODE-1753-length-10798-cov-4.538211_pt1 | contig 10798 bp, 8 predicted proteins | sample MGYA00511102_ERZ779656 | MGnify/ENA primary metagenome ERZ779656 (study PRJEB29588, sample SAMEA2143980) | human gut metagenome | biome: human gut; feature: human-associated habitat; material: faeces | place: Denmark | collected 2008/2010 ... | reverse complement strand
GCTATTTCTTATTTGTTTTACTTACTCTTTGACGCTCTTATCTCCGCTGTTTCCGAGTGTTCCGGAGCCGTATGTGGTAATCTATGTGGTCAAAAACGCTTCCCGCCCGGTTTTCGGTGAAGATTCACCGGTGCCGGATGGGAAGCGTTTTGTGTTTCAGGGCGTCTGCATTGTAACTCTGAAGAGGCTGTTATGCAAGAGGTTTCTGCGAGGGTGGCAGCTCAGCAGTTGCAGCGCTATAGACAAAGAATACTATCACGCATTTGCTCTCTAAAGGTGAAACTCGCTTTCCCTCAATAACTATCGCATTCCCGTAATTTGAGGGACATTTTAAGGGAAAGTATATTGAAATACGAGAATGCGCTTGTTCATGTGAGCGTCGGTTTTTACACTGCCTTACCCAAAAAAATACTGTTTCATATCTGAGACACCGCCATCCTTATCGCAGAACCATTCGTAATCAGCGAGACAGTTCTGGCAGTGGGCAATTACATCAAATCCGCCTGGTGAATGCTGGTTATCGGCAATGCTCATGACCTCCAAGGGCTTCCCGCAGGCTGGGCAGGGTCTAATCTTCCTCGCCTTACGAGTGGCACGCTCTCTCTGCTCTGTTTCAAGTGCATCTAAAAGACCCTGCCAAAGATTTGGATTCAGTTCATGCTCTGCATAGTCTTCAAGGTGCCGCCGGATATCGTCGGCAGCCAGTACGAGAAACTTATCATCCAGAATCTGGATGTGATGCTTGATATAATTGGAAATTACCACAGGCATACAAGTATTCCTGCCCATCGCATACCGCATTGCCGACAGCAGGATCAAGCGAAAGTCAGAGTCGCAGATCAGGGCGAGCAAGTCCTGGGGGAACAGCAGAAACTCCTTGCCATTGTTCATGAATACGCGCAGCGGCCGCCGTTCTTCCGTTACCAGGTTCAGTAAACTGTTAGCTTGATCTTTCAACTCATCAACGGTAATCGATTCGTAGTCCTGAAACGGGTTTACTTCATAATTCATCATTTGACCTCCAATCAGTTTGTCCTCGTTATGAGGTGTTGGCATTGTAGCTCTGACTGCCCGGAGGTTCAAGCGTTTCTTTCGCGGCTTGAAAAGAAATTGAATAGAGTCGGAATTCGTGCGGATTTATCATTTTCTTGCTTTTCCTGCCCAAATGTGCTATCATTATAAACAACGCTGTCAAGTGTTGGAATAGGCCTTGGCAGTATGGCTGCAATAGACCGAATGCTCTGCCAAGCGGCAGAGCATTTTTTTGTATATCGGTACGGAGGAGATATTTTATGTCTGTGAGTTATAAAAAACTCTGGAAGTTGCTCATCGATAAGGACATGAAGAAAAAAGACCTGTGCGAGAGGGCTGGTATCAGCCCAGCATCCGTCACCAAAATGGGACGGAACGGACATGTCACTACAGAAATACTCGTAAAGATTTGCGCAGCGCTGGATTGCCGGATAGAGGATATCGTGGAGATCGTGCCGGATGAAAAATATAGTGCAAATGGAGAAACGAGGTGTTGACTTGTGCAGGCAGTAAGCAATACTGGCCGTAGCGGTGTCTTGGTTTTAAAAGTCGATGAAGATGATGTAAATACTGTATTAATGAATACGGATATCGAAAACGACGGCTCTCTTAAATACGCATATGACAATTTTGCGGATGCTTTTTCAGAAAATATCTTGGAGTATGCGTTTGCCTACGCTGATATACCCAGAAAACAAATTACGAAAAAACAGAGAGAAGCTGCGCAGAGTCTACTTAAGTTACATGAGATTGAAAAACTTAGATATTATCTTGAACACGATGTGCCGGAAGAAGATTGGGAACCAGCATTTTTACGGTGGTACGAGAAAAAGGGAGTATTGGGAGAAATTGTACTACACATGTTTTTAAAGGAATTCAAGAACACGATTCCGCTTATCTCAAAAATGTATTTTAAGGATTCCTTTTCTCAAGAAGCAAAAGGATTCGATGCTGTTCATGTTAGTCAGGACAGCTTGACATTGTGGTTGGGTGAAACCAAGTTTTACAAAGCGTGGAAGACCAAGGGGGTCGTAAAAGGGGGCATTGATGAGTTGGTTGAAGACTTAAAGAAACATATAACCAAAGATTATCTCAGTGAACAGTATGTGATAATAAAACGTGGCCTCGAAACTCAATTGGAACACCCACAAAGGGAAGAGTGGATTGAGAAATTAAGCAGACCTATTCTACTAAAAGATGTGTTTCAATACATTCGCATCCCGCTTTTATGCATTTATGAAGATGATATCGCATTGGACTACCTAAAGGCAATCGACGATGCGGTCAAGGATGCGGGTATCGTTTCCCATACAGCGACACTTCGAGATTATTATAATTCAATTAATACATTTCCTTATCGTGAACAGGTTCAAACGGTATTAATTCTTATGCCGATTGAAGCAAAGAAGAAGTTAGTAAAATGTATGCTGGAGAAAATTTGGCATATGCAAAACATCTAACAGGAGGCATCTATGGATTTCTTTCAGCAAATTGACAATATTGCTTTGTTAGAGCCTGCTGCACACTTTGAATTCAAAGGATTCTGGTATTCAGGCAGTTGGAAGAAACCACCTAATAAAAGTTATTGATGTATGGGAAGACGTTCCCTCTACGCTAAAACCTATGTGGGAAGATTTGATTGAGGCAGTTGGATTTTACCCCTATATTGAAAAGTATAAAATGACCTTAACTGACCTTGACGCACGGATACGTCAGGAATACCATAGGTCAGAATATATCTTTGATAAAACCCTGCACAGTAAACAAAAAGAACTGTCCGATTTGATTCTTTCTAAACAAAATGTTGTTGTGAGTGCACCTACGAGTTTCGGGAAAAGCCTGTTGATTGAAGAAATTGTTGCCAGTGGCATATACACAAATATTGTTATTATTCAGCCCACGCTGGCGCTACTCGACGAAACTCGAATCAAGTTGAAACGATATTTTGATCAATACAAAGTAATTGTTAGGACATCGCAAAGCGCTTCCACTGAAAAAGGTAATATCTTTTTGCTTACAGCAGAGCGAGTATTGGAATATCCTGATATGCCAGACATCGAACTGCTTATCATTGATGAGTTTTATAAGCTCAGCAAGCAAAGAGAAGACAACAGAGCAAATATACTGAATATAGCATTTCTTCGGCTAATGAAGAATCCGTCCTGCCGGTTTTATTTGTTGGGCCCCAATATTGATAATATTTCACCTGGGTTCTTAGAGAAATACAATGCTGTTTTTTATAAAACCGACTACTCGTTGGTCTATACTGAAACAGAGGATCTCTATGATACTGTAAAGAAAAAGCCAGGCGGCAAGGTGTCATATGAGGACATTTTTGCGGTATTAGATGCGACTGAAGATCAATCTTTGATTTTTTGCTCGTCTCCCTCAACTGCTCGAAAGTTGGCTTTTGCCTATAGTAATCATTTAGAAGCACAAGGAAACGAGCAAAATACAGATATTCCTTTGATTCAATGGATTAATGAAAACCTCGGTGTCGAGTGGTCCCTGGCGCACTGTCTTTCTAACGGAATAGGAATTCATGATGGTTCCATGCCGAAGCATATTACAGTATCGACAATTAAGTATTTTAACGATCAAAAGCTTAAATTCCTGTTTTGTACCAATACCATCATTGAGGGGGTCAATACTTCTGCGAAAAATGTGATTTATTATGATAGTAAGATTGGTACACGTGATGTTGATTATTTTGATTATGCCAATATTCGAGGACGAGCCGGACGTTTGATGGAACACTGCGTCGGTCGAGTAATAAATCTCAAAAAACCGCCTCAGGCAAAGGAAATGTCTGTTGATATTCCGGCATATACCCAAAATCCAATTGATGACGAAGTGCTGGTGAATATCGAAAAAGCCGAAGTTAAACCATTTAATATGGAGCGGTATCAACGTTTTGAAAATTTGCCTGAAGAATTGAAGATCATTTTAAAGCGCAATGCTGTGTCAATAAAAGACCAGCTCGAGTTATTGCCAATTATTCGTGCAATGCTGATAGATCCTCATCGTAGAGGTGATATAGTTTGGAGTGAATTGCGAGACAGAAATCTGTACAACCATCTCTGTATTATTTTTGACTTAGTAAAAGACCGTTTTGTTGAAGGAAACGATAAAAATGTGCTCATCTCCACAAAATGGATGGCAACTCAAACGGTAAGCTATATTTACAGCAAAAATATCCGTCAGATGATCGTTGAACGTGTTGCTTATCGCGCCAAAGAGTATCTCGGGAAAAATGTACCAAATTCTGCAGATATGCATTTTTCGTCGCAACAATTCCTGGTGGAGTATCCTGAAATGGCTCGGCAATTCGCAGACGAGGCAGTCGAAACTATATTCAGGTTTCAGAAAAATTGGCTACAATACAAAATTCCTAAGTGGCTGAATGTTGTTGATTCTCTTCAGAAGTATATTGCGGCTGAGTTAGGTATGGAAGCTGGTGACTATTCATTTATTGCTGAAGCAATCGAAAATGAGTTTACTGCCGCTAATATTCAAATTTTGACTGAATTTGGCATACCGAGTTCTGCAATTAGAAAGATACTTGATCGATATGGGCATCATCTAAAAGGGTTGACAGAAGACCAAGTAGTTGCTGCTATTATACGAAACCGGGAATTGATAAATCGATGCCTATCAGTTTATGAAATCGAAGCGTTAGAAATGTGCTTGTAAGATTTGCGGTAATTTGATTCTAAGGGAGAAAGTGTATGAATGGTAACGCACAAAAACTAATCAAATACTTAGATGGCGCTTCTAAACGATTTATCATTCCGGTATACCAACGGAATTATGATTGGAAAATGGAACACTGCAAGCAGCTCTATGACGATCTGGTAAAGATCATCCGGCAGAATCGAAAGAGCCATTTCTTTGGGAGCATCGTCTCTGTCCAAAGCGAATCAGGCACAATGGAGGAGTTTCTTATCATTGATGGTCAACAGCGCTTGACTACCATATCTTTGCTTCTTTTGGCTATTTATCATTTGCTTTCATCTGGGAAAATGGTATCTCGCGATCATCAACTCACGGACAAAATCCTCAAAAAATATCTGATCGATGAATATGAGCCAGAAGAAAAACGCATTAAATTAAAGCCTATTAAAAATGATCAGAAGGCATTCGGTATTCTCTTTGACCAAGATGAAGAATATATCCCGGACTCTAATCTTACGATAAATTATCGATATTTTTACGACCGTATTCAACACGGCGAATTAGATATTGACGAGCTATTTGATGCTATCTGCAAGTTGGAGATCATCAACATATCGCTTAACCATGAGGATAATCCACAGCTTATCTTTGAAAGCTTAAACTCCACGGGACTTAACCTTAGCGAAGGCGATAAGATACGCAATTACATCTTGATGGGACTTCCAAATGATCAGCAAACGAAGTTCTATGAAAAATACTGGAATCGCATTGAAAGCTATACCGACTATGATGTTAGTTCCTTTGTTCGTGACTACTTAAGCATCAAACAGCAGAGCACCCCTAATATGAATAGTGTCTACCCAACATTTAAGAAATATGTCGAGGATGCAGAGGTGGCGGATATTGAACCTTTGCTTAAAGATTTACTCGAGTATGCAAAGCGATACGCATTTCTCATTAAAGGCGGTCATTCTGACGAGCGGCTCAATAGTTGTATCTATCGTCTCAATCGACTGTCCACATCGGTCACACGTCCGTTTTTGCTGGAAGTAATTCGCCTTAGCGAAAGTGGTGCTTTGACCGCCGATGAGCTAATTGAAGTATTCCATTTCACAGAAAGCTACTTGTTCCGCCGAGCTATTTGCGACTTGCCCACCAATGCGTTGAATAAAATCTTTCTTCTGCTTCATCGTGAAATCATTCGGTTTGATGGAGATGAAAGCCATTATGTTGAGAAGTTCAAATATGCACTTCTCAGCAAGAGAGAACGTACTCGGTTTCCCTCTGATGAGGAGTTCGCAGAGTGTATGTCTACGCGCAATATCTATGGGATGAATCCCAAAAACAAGCTGTACCTCTTTGAGCGTTTGGAGAATTCAGAAACCAGCGAGACCAAAGATGTCTGGGGGCACTTGGATCGTGGAGAGTACTCTATTGAGCACATTATGCCACAGCATCTTACTGCCGCATGGATAGTGAGCCTTGGGGATAATTATGAAGCGATTCACACAAATTGGCTCCACCGTTTGGCAAATCTAACCCTAACTGCGTATAATTCGCGCTATTCCAACAGCCCGTTTGCAGAGAAGCGCGATATGCCTCATGGCTTTAAAGATTCTGGTCTTCGAATCAATCAGTGGGTCGGCAGGAAGGAACAGTGGGGGTTGCCTGAACTTGAGGAACGTGACCAGCTCTTAAAAAATACGGTTATCGGAATTTGGCCCTATCCCACATCAAATTACCACCCTCAGAAAAAGCAGATGGATGCTATCGCTTTGGATGAAGATGTCATTCTCACGGGGCGCGTTCTCTCCAAGTATAGTTTCAAGGGTGCCGAACAGCCAGTGGCAAGCTGGGCAGATATGTATCAACAAGTCATCACAATGCTTCATTCTGAGAATAAGGCCGTCTTGACAAAACTGGCGGTATCGCAAGACCCCGCAGTAGATTTGTCGCTACATTTCAGTATGAGCCCGACATCTTTTAATTCCTGCCGGCAAATCGATACGGATCTGTATGTGTGGACGGGAACTGATACACAGTACAAAATCAATAATCTGCGAAAGATATTCGCTATATTTGATGTTCCCGAGAGTGAGCTTGTATTTTACCTCAAAGATGAGGATAATTCTGAGACAGTTGCTGGAAATCGTTATGAAATCCGCAAAAAATATTGGGAATACACACTTCCGCAGCTCAAAAATGCTTTTAGCGAAAATGGACTTTTCGGGAATGTGAACCCTGTAACGAGTAACTGGATTGCCGGTTTTGTGGGTATTCCTGGCATCCATATCGACTGTGTTGCAAACTTCGATGAATCCCGTGTCGAACTCTATTTGGGCATGGCATCAAAAGAGAAAAACAAGGAACTATTTGGTTTTCTATTTGCCAGGAAAGATAATATTGAGAAAGTTATAGGAACACAATTGATTTGGAGCCGCATGGACGACAATAAGGCAAGCAAGATACATACTTTTTTGCCCGGTGTTGATATTTCTAAAGATATTGATTGGCCTCGTATGGCAAAATTCCATGTAGATGCCAGCAAAAAATTATATCTTGCCTTTAAAGAGCATTTAGAGCAGTATTTTCACATTTCACTCTAATGTGAAAGAATACGAATCTATAGTGCGGCGCCCATTACAGTAGGATGCATTGAAGCGTTATAAAATCAGGAGGAATCAATATGGCACGAGCCGCCAATAAACCGAAAAAAGAGATTTCTATGGAAGAAGCTCTATGGAAGTCCGCAGATAAACTTCGTGGTTCAGTTGAGCCGGCAGAATACAAACACGTCGTTCTCAGTCTCTTCTTCTTGAAGTTTGCCAGTGATAAGTTTGAGACGCAAAGAAAAGCCATTGCTGAAAAATACGGCGAAAAGTTTGTTGACAATGTTGCCTTCTATACGAAGGACAACGTGTTCTTCCTGCCTGAGATCAGCCGTTGGTCTTTCATCATGGAGAATGCGAAACAGGATGACATTGCGCTGAAAATCGACACCGCCCTCTATACGATTGAGAAAGCGAATCCCGCGCTGAAAGGCGCACTGCCGGACAACTACTACTCACGTCTTCACATCGATACAGCAAAGCTGGCATCTCTGCTGGACGAGATTGATAAGATCAACACGGGCGATAAAGAGAATGACATTATCGGGCGGGTCTACGAATACTTCCTGAGCAAGTTTGCACTTGCGGAAGGCAAAGGCAAGGGCGAGTTCTATACGCCGAAGTGCATTGTCAATTTGATTGCAGAAATGATTGAACCGTATGATGGCATTCTCTACGACCCTTGCTGCGGTTCTGGCGGAATGTTCGTGCAGTCAATGAAGTTCGTGGAGGCACATCACGGCAACAAGAAGAAGGTCTCTATCTACGGTCAGGAATATACAAACACGACGTACAAGCTGTGCAAAATGAATCTGGCTATTCGCGGCATCTCTGCAAACCTCGGAGAAATGGCAGCGAACACATTCACCAATGACCAGCACAAGGACCTCAAGGCAGATTACATTATGGCAAACCCGCCATTTAATCAGAAAGAATGGCGTGGTGATAATGAGCTGATTGATGATCCGCGCTGGGACGGCTATGAAGTTCCGCCCACGAGTAACGCAAACTATGGCTGGATTCTGAACATTGTTTCAAAGCTCTCTCAGAACGGTGTTGCCGGTTTCCTGCTTGCAAACGGCGCACTATCTGACGATGGTACAGAGTTAAAAATCCGCCGTCAGCTCATCGAGAACAATCTCGTCGAAGCAATCATCATCCTTCCCCGAAACCTCTTCTACACCACGGACATCAGCGTTACGCTTTGGATTCTGAACAAGAATAAAAAGACTCGTGTGGTTGAAGAAAACGGTGAAGTAAAACGCTTCCGTAACCGTGAGCGCGAGATCCTTTTCATGGACTTGCGGCAAATGGGAAGCCCTTATGAAAAGAAGTATGTTGAACTGACAGAAGAAGACCGTGCAAAAGTCACGGGCGTCTATCACGCATGGCAGCAGGAAGGCTATGAAGAAACTTATCAGAATGTGCCTGAGTTTTGTTACAGCGCATCCTTCGATGAGGTTGCAGAGAAGGGCTTTACCCTTGTTCCGAGCCGTTACATTGAGTTTGTAAACCGCGATGAGAACATCGACTTTGATACGAAAATGAAGACGCTGCAAAGTGAGCTTCGTGAGCTGCTTGTTGCAGAAGAGAAGTCGAAGGCTGACCTGTTGACTGTGTTTAAGGAGTTGGGCTATGAAATCGAATTATGAACCTCTTGGTAAACACATTCGGCTTGTTGATTATCGAAACTCCGAGGAAGTCACCAGCACTGTTCTTGGCATAAGCATCGACAAAGAGTTTATGCCTTCCGTTGCAAATGTAATTGGCACAGATTTGAGTCGGTATAAACTGATCAGCAAGGGGCTATTTGCCTGTAACCCAATGCACGTTGGACGCGATGAACGTCTTCCGATTGCGCTCTATGAGAAAGACAGCCCTGCAATAGTTTCTCCGGCGTATTTCATGTTTGAGATTATTGACTGCGATGTCTTAAACGAAGAGTATTTGATGATGTGGTTTCGTAGACCGGAGTTTGACCGTGAGTGCTGGTTCATGACGGACGGCAGTGTTCGAGGCGGAATTACATGGGATGATCTTTGTCGCATTCAGCTCCCGGTTCCGCCCTACGAGCGACAGCTTGATGTTGTTGAGTCTTATCGGGCAATCACAAGGCGAATTGCTATGAAGAAGGAGATAAATGATAATTTAGCGGCTTGATAGTTGCGACAAAAGTAGCTGCTGCATGACATTCAGCCGCATAATTTCCTCTGTGTTCCGGATGACAGATTCGTATAGCCCACGCGCCTTAATCTCAAAATCTTGTACTTCTTTTGTGGGCGGAACCGGAATTGAGAAAGACTCCATTTCCTGCTTGTTAATTGCCTCTCTGGTCGAACCAGACTGGGCGATTCCCATGAGTTTGCCTTTGTTTTCGGCAGAGCAAAGCGTTGTCATGATGTAATAGCTCATTGGCATAGCCGTTTTGGGACGCAATATCATGACGTGCTGATTTACACGAGCAGGAAGAACATCCGCTGGAACGATGCAGCATCGTGTAACCGATACGCCAGTTATATTGAAAAGGACATCATTTTCCTCGACAATCACATTTGAGAGTTGGTCTGCTTGTTCATCAGAAATATGAGCAAGGTCATCGTAGGAAAAGGCGTAATCAAAGACATTTGTGCTTCGGACAAGTGAAACACCTGACTCCTGATAGGCTGTTTTTCCGCCTTTCGGTGTTGCACCACTTCCAATTTTAGAGCAAAGTTGTTTCAGCGGGGCAGTCGGATATATTCTGCCACCCTCAATAAACATCCTGCGGTAGATTGCAGTAACGGTCGCAACCAAATTATCATTTATCCGCCGCTTTAGCTCGATCCGCTCCGTAATGGTCTGATACGCCTTCACAATGCTGCGCTGTTTGTCAATAGAGGGGACAGGTAGCTCTACCTTGCACATTTCATCCCAGTCCATTATTTCCCGGACGCTGCCGTGAGACTTAAAACGTGCGTAACGATCAAACTCCGGTCTGCTGAACCAGAGCATTAGGTATTCAGGTAGTAGCTCGTTTTCATCTTTCACTTCAAAAACGGTATAGATATTGCTGACAAGACCCTCATCATAATCCGTCAGAAGAGCAATACCAATTTTGTCTCCACGCCGAGAAGTATCTGGAATGTAGGTAAACTGCCCCCGTTTGACTACCTTGTATTTCGTAAAGTCGGTACCAACCGTGTTTGCAATGGAGGGAATGAACATCTTTTGGACGGAAACACCTAAAAGGTTTTCCTCTTTTCCGTCTGTGTTCCTGACATCGACTTGGCGAATAAAGTCTCCAAGCAGCCTATATCCTTCTTTCATTGTGACACCTCACCCTATGTATTTTCTGTGTGCCAGCTTGACATTTTGCTGTTTAACCATAGCATAGTGCATGGTCGTGTCGATTTTCTGATGCCCTAAGAGCTGCTGGACTTGCTCTATGGGCATTCCTTTGTCTATGGCGGATGTTGCCAATGTTCTTCGGAACTTATGTGGGT
>ERZ779656.1752-NODE-1752-length-10800-cov-2.100791_pt1 | contig 10800 bp, 9 predicted proteins | sample MGYA00511102_ERZ779656 | MGnify/ENA primary metagenome ERZ779656 (study PRJEB29588, sample SAMEA2143980) | human gut metagenome | biome: human gut; feature: human-associated habitat; material: faeces | place: Denmark | collected 2008/2010 ... | reverse complement strand
GCTTGGCGACCTTCATGCCGCCCGCCGCCGCAACGAGGGCGGAGGTGGTGGAAATGTTGAAGCTGTGGGCGTTGTCGCCGCCGGTGCCGACCATCTCGAAGATGTCCATGCCGGTGTCGACCTTTGTGGCGTGGTCACGCATGGCGGCGGCGCAGCCTGCGATCTCATCGGTCGTCTCGGCGCGGGCGCTCTTGGTCGAGAGGGCCGCGAGGAACGCTGCGTTCTGGGTGGGGGTGGTCTCGCCGCTCATGATCTCGTTCATCACGGCGTAGGCTTCGTCATAACTGAGATCGCCCTTGTTGACGATCTTCACGATGGCTTCTTTGATCATGGTTTCAATTCTCCTTCAAAAAGTTTTCCAGCATGGTTTTGCCGTTCGGCGTCATAATGGATTCGGGATGAAACTGCACCCCGTAGATGGGATAGTCTGTGTGCTGCACGGCCATGATCTCGCCGTCGTCTGTGACGGCGGTGACTTTCAGGCAGTCCGGCATGGTGGCGGCGTCGGCCGCGAGGGAATGGTAGCGCGCGACGGGCGCGGTCTTGGGGCAGTTTTGGAAGAGCCGCGAGCTCGTGTCGAAGTGGACGAGCGACTGCTTACCGTGCATTAGCTCTTTAGCATAGGTCACGGTCGCACCGAAGGCGGCACAGATGGCCTGATGCCCGAGGCACACGCCAAGCGTTGGGATGCGGGGCGAGAGCATCTTCACAACGTCGATGAGAACGCCTGCGTCTTCGGGCCGCCCAGGGCCGGGGGAGAGGATGATGCGCGCGGGATGCAGCGCGTCGATCTCTTCGATGCGCAACTCATCGTTGCGGATGACGCGGATGTCTGGATCGATCGCGCCAACGAGCTGGTAGAGGTTATAGGAAAAGCTGTCGTAATTGTCGATCAAAAGGATCATAGGTCTTCCTCCTGCGCAAGCGTCAAGGCGCTGACCACGGCCTTCGCCTTGTTGATGCATTCCTGATACTCTGTTTCGGGGACGGAATCTGCCACGATGCCCGCGCCGCTGCGGACGAACACGCGCCCGTTTTTCTTGTAGGCGATGCGGATGGCGATGCAGGTGTCCATGTTGCCAGTGAAGTCGATGTAGCCGATGGCCCCGCCGTAAATGCCGCGCTTGTTGTTCTCAAGCTCACCGATGAGCTGGCAGGCGCGGATCTTCGGCGCGCCGGAGAGCGTTCCAGCGGGGAGCACGGCCTCAATGGCGTCAAGCGCGTCGCGGTCATCGCGAATCTCGCCGCGCACGGTGGAGCCAATGTGCATCACGTGGGAGTAGCGCTCGATGGAGTGCAGCTTTTCGACCTGCACCGTGCCGAATTTGCTGACCTTGCCGAGGTCGTTGCGCCCGAGGTCGACGAGCATATTGTGCTCGGCAAGCTCCTTTTCGTCGTGCAGCAGGCTCTCTTCAAGCGCCTTGTCCTCCTCGTCCGTTTTGCCGCGCGGACGGGTCCCCGCGAGGGGAAAGGTGTGCAGCACGCCGTCTTTGAGCTTGACGAGCGTTTCGGGCGACGCGCCCGCGACCTCAACGTCGGTGCCGGAAAAGTAGAACATGTACGGCGAGGGATTGATGGTGCGCAGCACGCGGTAGGTATCGAGCAGGCTCCCCTCGAACGGTGCGCTCAGGCGGTTCGAGAGTACGATCTGAAAGATATCGCCCTCGCGGATGTGGTGCTTGGCGGTTTCGACCATCGCGCAGAACTGCTCTTTGGAGAAGAGCGGCGTGACTTCGCCGAGGAGCCGCCCCGGCGCTTCCTGCTTCTTTTCGCCGGTTTTGAGGAGCGAGACGAGCTGCTCAAGCTCGAGCTTTGCCTTGTTGTAGCCGACCTCGACGTCGCTGAGCGCCATGTTGACGATGAGCACGATCTTCTGCCGCACATGATCGAAGGCGATGACCTTGTCAAAGAGCATCAAATCGACATCCTTGAAGCTGTCCTCGTCCTGCTCGCCGCAGCGGACGCTCGGCTCGCTGTATTTGAGATAATCGTAAGAAAAATACCCCACGAGCCCGCCGGTGAAGGAGGGGAGGTAGTCGAAGCGGGGGCTTCTGTCGCTTGATAGCAGCTCACGCAGGTATTGGGACGGATCGTCCGTGCGGACGGTGAGGCCGCCAGCCTTCATTTTGCCGTCAATGCACGTGATCTCGAGCTTTGGGTCGAAGCCCAAAAACGTGTAGCGGCCCCAGCGGTCGTCCGCCTGCGCGGATTCGAGCATGTAACAGTGGGTGGACACGTTCTTGAGGATGCGCATCGCTTCGATGGGGGTGATGAAGTCGGAAAGAATTTCGCAGCTCAGCGGGAGCACGTCGTACTGCTGCGTCGCGGCGATGTCTTTGACGGTTTCGAGCGGTGGTAGGATATGCATGAGTGACCTCCTGAAAAAGAAAAGCTCCTTTGGCGTTCTGCCAAAGGAGCTTATTGCGCAAACAAAAGTGCCCCCGACAGAACGGTACAGTCTGTCAAGGACGAATGCGATACGAGAGAAACGAACGATCCGCGGTGCCACCTTGAATTCACGGTTACCCGTGCGCTTGGCGGAGATACCATCATATCTCCCGGCAACTGACGTATGCCAACACGTTGCAGGATACTCTGCGCATAAAACGCATTTCGCTGCACCCTCAGCGGTCCATTTGACAATGTGTATCTTGCCTGATTTTCAGCATCGCAGGCTCTCTGTGAAGGCATCACTGCCGTTATCTCCGCTTCAACGGTTTGCGGTATTAACTTGAGCGGAAATATAGCACACCCCATCGGCAATGTCAATAGGGTGTGCATGATTTTTTGTAAAATTTCGGTTCTTTATTCCGCGGCGCGGCGAAGGATGTCGGCGATAAGCGCCTTGTCGAGCTGCGGGAAGGGGATGACCGGTTCGGGATGCTCGGGATGCTCCATGAGCAGTTTTTCCGCCCAGGACATGTTGTACCAGCGGCCGAACTTGCAGCCGCTGCGCGTGAACACGCCGATGCGGCGGAAGCCCATGTGCTCATGGAAGCGGATGCTGTTGTCCGTTAAATATTCGTCGTCCGCGCCCTGCGGCTCGCCGATGCAGGCATAGAGATTGCAGATGTTCTGCGCGAGCGACAGCTCCTCAATCGCGCGGTAGAAGCGCTTGCCGAGACCGTGCTTGCGCGCGTCGAGGGCGAGATATATCGTCGACTCCGCACAGTGGTCGTAGGCCTTACGCGCGATGAACGTGTGCGTATAGGCGTAGCCGAGGAGCTGGCCATTTTCATCCTCCGCGACAAGATAAGGGTATTTGCGCGAGATATCCGCGATGCGGCGGCGGAATTCGTCGAGCGACGGTACGTCGTATTCAAACGAGATGGCCGTCTTTTCGACGTACGGCGCATAGATGCTCAGAAGCGCGGGAGCGTCGTCAAGCGTGGCGAGGCGGAAGTGGAACGCAGGAGAAGACATAGAGTCACCTTTCAAATCCGTGCACCCAGTCAGAGCGCAGGTAATAAATGAGATAGATGGTGGAGCTGATCGCCCAGGTGAGGGGATACGCCCAGTAGATGTAGCTGATCTCGCCGATGAAGCGGACGACGAGCATGATGTAGATGATGCGGATGACGCACCAGACGGAGAGCATGATCATCATCGGCACGAACGCCTTGCCCGCGCCACGGCATACGGACGCCACCGCGTGAGAATACGCCAGCAGGCAGTAGAACAGTGCCACCGTGCGCGCCTGTTGCACGCCGAGGGCGACAACGCCGGGGGTGCTGTCGAAAAGGGAAATGAGCTGACTTGCCCAGATGTAATAGCACAGGCCGATGAGCTCGGCCATCACGACGGCGATGATGATACAGAACCGCGCGCCGCGCTTGGCGCGGTCATACTGCTTGGCGCCGAGGTTCTGACCAACGAACGTGGTGCAGGCCATCGTGAAGCTCGTGATGGGCAGAAAGGCGAAGCCTTCGATCTTGCAGTGCGCGCCGTAGGCCGCCATCGCGAGCATGCCGAACGAGTTGATCTGCGACTGGACGATGACATTGGCAAGGCCAATGACACAGTTCTGGATGCCGGAGGGGAGACCGTATCGCACGATCTCGCCGAGCATGCCGGTGTGGAAGCGGATGTTGCGCGGCGTGACGGTGTAGACCTCGCCCTTTTTGAGCAGGTGGATGAGGCAGAGCACGCAGCTCGTGCCCTGAGAGATGACGGTCGCCACGGCGGCGGACCACACGCCCCAGCGGAACGCGCCGATGAACAGCAGGTCGAGCGCGATGTTGACGAGCGACGAAATGATCAGATAGTGCAGGGGCCTCCGGCTGTCGCCGAGGGCGTTAAGAATGCTCGTGCACATGTTGTAGAGCACCGTTGCCAGCACGCCGAGGAAGTAGTAGCGGAAATATTCGACCGCCTGCGGCATGACCTGCGCGTCGGTGTTCATCCAGACCAAAAACGTCGGCGTGAGGAATACGCCGATGAGCGTCAGCAGTGTGCCCGACACGATACCGAACGCCAGGTTCGTGTGGACGGCGCGCGAGACGTTTTCATAGTCGCCCGCGCCGAAGTACTTTGAGATCGCGACGCCCGCGCCCATGGCCGTGCCGATAAAGAGGCTTGTGAGCAGCATGATGAGCGTGCCGGACGAGCTGACAGCGGCAAAGGCGTTCGTGCCGAGGTATTTGCCCACAATGAACGCGTCCGCCGTGCTGTATAGCTGCTGGAAGACCTGACTGATGAAGATCGGCAGCGCAAAGCGCAAAATCAGCGAGACGGGGCTGCCCTCCGTCATGTTCTGCACGGTCTGCCTTGCCGGAACTGTCTGCGCCATGCGCACCTCTCTTTCTCTGTCCCGCGGCGGGACGAATCTCTCATTTTTTGACGAAAAAGGAAAAGCGCCGCAGGAGCGGTGCTTTTCCTCAATCCCTGAAGAAACAGCAGATGAAAATTCTACAAAATCTTGACGGGTCCATTATATAGTTGTGTGGAACGAAAGTCAACCTTGCCGTTTACAGCACAAGGTTCAAAAGTGCAGGCGTGACGTACGTCTCGATGAGCGCGGCCACCAGCAGCAGCGGCACAGAGAATGTCAAAAAGACGCGGATGCAGTCCAGCACACGGCGGAAAAAGGGAGTATCGCTCTTTTTGAGGATCCGTTCCGTCCCCGTGCGGCAGATGAGAAGGCCCAGCGCGCAGGATAAGATCAGCGCGGACAGCTCAAAAATGCCGTGGGGCAAAACGCCGAGAACATACACACCGAGACCGATGCCCTGCTGCTGATAGATGGCGGCGAACGCGCCGAGCATCAGCGCATTCGTGCCGAGCGCGAGCGCACTGAGCGGCAGGAACGGGATGAGCCCGTAGAGCATCGAGAGGAGGGACGCCGTGATGTTGTTGAAAAACAGCGTCGCCATCATCTGCGACTGGGGAACATCGTCGGTAAGTCCCAGCTGCTCGACCTGCGCGGCGAAGTTTTGAAGCGTCTGCTGCGCCATGTCGGGGAAGATCATTCCGGCGGCGAAGCCAAGAAGCACCAGCACGCCAAACGCGGCGGCGGTGTTCAAAAATTCCCGCTTGATGAGATCGCGCGAGAGCGTAGGGCAGAGTTCGAAGATCATGCCAGCTTGGCGATACCGGCCTTGACGCGCTTGATCGTCTCCTCACGGCCGAGGATATGGCAAATTTCGACAGCGCCGCCGGGCGTGACGAGCTTGCCCGCAACGGCGATGCGCAGCGGCCACATGAGCGTCGCGTTCTTCACGCCGAGCTCCTCGGCAAATGAGACGAGCATGTCATGGATGGCATCATTCGTCCACTCGGAAAGGCTCTCGAGCTTGGGCAGGACCTTATTGAGCATGTCGAGCGAGACCTCGCTGTTGGTCTTGGACTTCTTGTTCGTGTAGAACTCAACGCCGTACTCGGGAAGAGCATCGAAGAAGTCGACCTTTTCGGGAATATCGGTGAGCTTTTCGCAGCGGGCCTGTAAGAGTGCTGCGATCTCACCGACGGAGTACGCTTCGTTCTTGACGGCCTGACGGATGTAAGGCTCAGCAACTTTACAGAATTCCTCGGGCGGGAGATTGCGCAGATAATTCGCGTTGAAATACGTCAGCTTTTCGATGTCGAAAATGGCAGGGGACTTGGAGATGCCGCCGATGTCGAACGCCCCCACCAGCTCGTCGAGCGTGAAGAACTCCTGCTCGCTCTGCTCGCCGCGCGGCGACCAGCCGAGCAGCGCCACATAGTTGAGGATGGCGGGCGTCAGGTAGCCCTGCGCCTTGAGGTCTTCATAGCTCGGGTCGCCGTTGCGTTTACTCATCTTATGCTGCGCGTCGCGCATGACGGGGGAGCAGTGCACGTAGGTCGGCACCTCCCAGCCGAAGCCCTCGTAGAGGAGGTTGTACTTCGGGGCGGAGGAGAGATATTCGCTGCCGCGCACGACATGGGTGATGCCCATGAGGTGGTCGTCGATGACGTTGGCAAAGTTGTAGGTCGGCAGACCGTCGCGCTTCAAGAGTACCTGATCGTCGAGCGTCTTATTCTCCACCGTGATGTCGCCAAAGCTCGCATCGTGGAAGGTCGTGGTGCCGTCCTTCGGGATACGCTGGCGAATGACGTAGGGCTCGCCCGCGGCGACGCGCGCCTTGGCCTCTTCGAGCGGCAGGTCGCGGCAGGGATCGTCCGCGCGGTCAAATTCGCCGCTGTCCTCCTCGCTCTCGGCCTTTTCGCAGAAGCAGTAGTAGGCGTGGCCGCGCTCGACTAAAAGCTCGGCGTACCTGCCGTAGGTGTCGCGGCGCTCACTCTGGATATACGGGGCGACGGGGCCGCCGACGTCGGGGCCTTCGTCGTGGGAAAGGCCGCATTCCGCCATCGTGCGGTAGATGACGTCCGTTGCGCCCTCGACGAGACGCCCCTGGTCGGTATCCTCGATGCGGAGAATGAACGTGCCGTTTGCGTGGCGGGCGATCAGATAGGTGTAGAGCGCGGTGCGCAGGTTGCCCACGTGCATATAGCCCGTGGGGGAGGGAGCGAAGCGCGTGCGCACCTTACCGTGCGGGATCTTCGCTTCCATTTCCTCAAAATACTTCATGTCGATGGACATAGATGACCTCCTGAAGTGAAATCAAAATAAAGATAGCTTATTACACCATATTTTGACCGAAAAGTCAACGAACGCACGACGCTCTTTTTCACCGGAATATGCTTGTATTTTGAAAAGGGGTATGGTAACATAACAAATTGGGTCGATAGCTGCGCCAAAACGGCGCAATTCGAGATAAAATGAGAAAAACAAACAGATCGGAGAAAAAACGATGGAAAACATGGAAAACGCGGCGCGCAAGAAAGTGATGCTGTCCGGCATTCAGCCCAGCGGCGATCTGACCCTCGGGTCCTACCTCGGCGCGATCAAGAACTGGGCGGAGCGCGACGAGGAATTTGACAACTACTACTTCATGGCCGATATGCACTCGATCACCGTGCGTCAGGACCCTGCGGCGCTGCGCCGCCGCACGCTCGAGCAGCTGGCGCAGTACATCGCCTGCGGCTTGGACCCCGAGAAGAACACGCTGTTCATCCAGTCCCACGTGCCGCAGCACGCCGAGCTCGGCTGGGTCCTGAACTGCTATACGATGTTCGGCGAGCTCTCGCGCATGACGCAGTTTAAGGACAAGTCTGCCAAGAACAGCGAGAACATCAACGGCGGTCTCTTCACCTATCCTGCGCTGATGGCGGCGGATATCCTGCTCTATCAGCCCGACTATGTCCCTGTGGGCGAGGACCAGAAGCAGCATGTCGAGCTCTGCCGCAACATCGTCCAGCGCTTCAACGGCATCTATGGCGACGTCTTCAAGATGCCCGAGCCGTACATTCCCAAGGTCGGTGCGCGCGTGATGAGCCTGAGCGACCCGGGAGCCAAGATGTCGAAGTCCGATAAGGACCCCAACGGCTCCATTTACCTGATGGAAAAGCCCGAGGATATCCTGCGCAAGTTCAAGCGCGCCGTGACCGACAGCGACACGGAAAACTGCGTGCGCTATGATCCCGCGAACAAGCCCGGCGTTGCGAACCTGATGACCATCTACTCCGCCGTGACGGGCAAGAGCTTTGACGAGATCGAGCAGGAGTTCGCCGGTAAGGGCTACGGCGCGTTCAAGCCCGCCGTGGGCGAGGCCGTCGTTGAAACCCTGCGCCCCATCCGCGAGGAAGCCACGCGCATTTTGGGCGACAAGGCGTATCTCGAGTCCGTGTATCGCGCGGGCGCACAGAAGGCGTCTTACGTGGCAGAAAAAACGCTGCGCAAGGTCTACAAGAAGGTCGGCTTTGTCGCGCGCTGATTAAAGGGTGGAGAACATGAACGGAATTCCGAAAGAGTTATTGCTGAGCGTCGGCGGCGCGCTGCTGTGCGCGTTTGCCGTCAGCTTTCTGATGTGCCCGCTCGTCAAGTCGTTTGCCTATAAGATCGGCGCGATCGACGTGCCGAAGGACAACCGCCGCATGGACAAAAAGCCCGTACCGCGTCTCGGCGGCCTCGCGATCTTCCTCGGCTTTATCGTGAGCATGCTGCTGTTCGTCAAGGTCGACCATCAGTTACAGGGCATTTTGCTGGGCGCGTCCATCATCGTCGTTTTAGGCGTAGTGGACGATATGTCCCCGCTGCGCGCGTATTTTAAGTTCTGCGTGCAGATCTTCGCGGCGCTCGTCGCCGTGTTCCACGGCGTCGTGATCCAGACGCTCTCCAACCCGAACGTCTTTGCTGAAAGCCCGTATTGGGACCTCGGCTGGCTGTCCATCCCCATCACAGTCTTGTGGATCGTCGGTATCACGAACGCCGTCAACCTCATCGACGGCCTCGACGGCCTTGCCTGCGGCGTTTCGACCATCAGCGCCATTTCGATGCTCGTCATCGCGCTGCTCGTCTCTGAAAGCGATGTGGCGCTTGTGATGGCCGCGCTTGTGGGCGCATGCCTCGGTTTCATGCCGTACAACAAGAATCCGGCCAAGATGTTTATGGGCGACACGGGCTCGACGTTCCTTGGCTACATCCTTGCGACGATCTCGATCCAGGGCCTTTTCAAGTATTACGCCATCGTGTCGTTCGCGGTGCCGTTCCTGATCCTGGGCCTGCCGATGTTCGACACGCTCTTTGCCATCATCCGCCGCCTTGCCCACGGGCAGAACCCGATGGCGCCTGACCGCGGACACATCCACCACCGCCTCATCGACATGGGCTTCTCGCAGAAGCAGGCCGTCGCCATCGCCTATATGCTGACCGGCATTTTAGGGCTGGCCGCCGTGCTGCTGACGTCCTCGGGCGAACTCAAGGCGCTGATTCTCATTGCCGCGATCTTCATCGTCAGCGCCATCGGCTTCAAGCTGATTTTCGCGAAGAACGATCGGTCGGAGGACGAGCCGGAAGAAAAACAGGAGGAACCGCATGAATAAGCTGAAAGTCATGTCCGTCTTCGGCACAAGGCCGGAGGCCATCAAAATGGCGCCGCTTGTCAAGGCGCTGCAGGCCAGCGAGCAGATCGAAAGCATCGTCTGCCTGACCGGCCAGCACCGGGAAATGCTCGACTCCGTCATGGAGATTTTTCAGCTGACGGGCGATTATGACCTGCATATCATGGAAAAGCGCCAGACGCTCTCCACCATCACCACAAAGACGCTTCTCGGCATGGACAGCGTTCTGGATACCGTCAAACCCGATCTTGTCCTCGTCCACGGCGATACGTCCACGACATTCGCAGGCGCGCTTGCCGCGTTTTACCATCAGGTCAAGGTCGGCCACGTCGAGGCCGGCCTGCGTACCTGGGACAAATACTCCCCCTTCCCGGAGGAGATGAACCGCACCCTCGTCGGCGATATCGCCGATCTGCATTTTTCCCCGACAAAGGCCAACGCGGATAATCTCCGCCGTGAGGCCATCATGGGCGATATCTTCATCACCGGCAACACGGCCATCGACGCCATGCAGTACACCGTGAAGCCCGATTTCGTCTTCCCGACGGCGCTTCTGAACGAGCTGGATTTCCGGAACCACCGGATCATCGCCGTCACCTGCCACCGGCGGGAGAATTACGGCAAGCCCATGGAGGCCATCATGCACGCCATTCTGGAGATCGTGCAGACGCACCCCGATGTGGAGGTCGTCTATCCCGTCCACCTGAGCCCCGTCGTGCGCGAATGTGCGTTCCCGATTTTAGGCGGCCATGACCGCATTCACCTCATCGATCCGGTCGACGTGGAGGAAATGCACAATCTCATTGCCCGCTGCTATATGGTCATGACTGACTCCGGCGGCTTGCAGGAGGAAGCGCCTGCCCTCGGCAAGCCTGTCCTCGTCATGCGCCGCGAAACAGAACGCCCGGAGGCCATCGCCGCCGGAACGGCAAAGCTCGCGGGTGTGGAAAAGGACGAGATCGTCCGGCTCGCAGGCGAGCTGCTGGACGATCCCGCCGCGTATGCGCGTATGGCGAAGGCCGTCAACCCCTACGGCGACGGCCATGCGAGCGAACGTATCGTGCAGGCGATTTTGTGGCACTTTGGCCGCGCAGCGGAAAAGCCCGCTGATTTTAACGCCTGATTGAACGCAAAACGAAAGGACGGTGACGGACGACGGAGCAGAACCAGAAAAACAGGCGGACGCTGCTGATGTTCATTCTTGCGACGCTGGCTGTGATCGTCGTGATCGGAATCTGTGCACTTTGGTGTCTGTTTTATCTGAGTACACAGCTTTCTGTACTGAGTAGAAAAAATCAAGAGCTTGCGATGCAGGTGTCGCTGTTAAATCAGGAAAATGAGATGCTTTTGAAAAAAATTCAGGAAGTACAGGACGCTGTT
>ERZ779656.1743-NODE-1743-length-10854-cov-3.193166_pt1 | contig 10854 bp, 9 predicted proteins | sample MGYA00511102_ERZ779656 | MGnify/ENA primary metagenome ERZ779656 (study PRJEB29588, sample SAMEA2143980) | human gut metagenome | biome: human gut; feature: human-associated habitat; material: faeces | place: Denmark | collected 2008/2010 ... | reverse complement strand
CGGCGGGGATCATGTTCAACGCGCCGCCGATCTGATTTCCCGCTTCAAAGATGTTAACTTCGTATCCTGATTTTGCCAGCAGCGAGGCGGCGGCAATTCCCGCCGGGCCGGCGCCGATGACGGCAACGTTTTTGCCTTTGGGCTTTGTTTGCGAATAGTCTTCGCCGTCATTGCGAAAGTTTTCCAGAATTGTCGCCTGCACTTTGGGAATGTTGACGGCAAAGTCAATGCGGCTGCGCGTGCAGGCCTGCATACAGAATTTGTCCGGACAGATAAGGCCGCAGGTTTGCCCCATCGGATTGGTGCGGGTAATGGTCTTGACCGCTTCGCCGTAAGCGCCCTGTTTGGCGTGGTTAATAAACTCCTGAGGATTGCAGTTGACCGGACAGGCATGCATACAGGGCTGGTTTTTGCAGTTCAGACAACGGTCAAGTTCCGCTTTAAGCTGGATTTTGCTCAGATATGTTTTTTTGGCTTCGGACATTCTTTTCTCGGCGGTTGTTTTTCTACAGTATAAGCTTTGAGAAAGCTTTTAAGTCAAGCCTTTTTTCACAAATAAACAAAAATCAAGGCCCGTTTGCCGGGCCTTGTCGCTATTTGTTCTTGCTGAACTGGATTTTTATTTTGCTCCGCGGCGGAATGTTGTCCAGAGCCTTGTTTGCGCCGCTGATTAAATCGGTCAGCGCTTTGGCGTGTTTGGAAGAACAGGCGCCCATGCTGACCGTAAGGTCAAGATTTTGTTTCCGGTTGATTTTTACCGAAAGTTTTTTAATGTTTTCGCTCAAACGTCCGGCAACGGTTTTGGTGCCTTTTTCATCGGAATTGGCAAGAAAGATGACAAACTTTTCATTGTCGTACCGGGCAACCATGTCGGTTCCGCGCAAGTCTTTTTCCAAGGCGCCGCCGACCTGTTTGAGCGCTTTGTCCGCCGTCTTGTCGCCGTATTTCTGACGAAACTCGGCCAAATTGTCGACCTTCAGCATGACAAGGGCAAAATTCTGTTTGGCGACCAGCGCCTGCGCAATTTTTTCAGGAACGGCCTGCTCAAAATATTTGCGGTTGTAAACCGTTGTGATGTCGTCCCGGCGCTCTCTTTCAATCTTGTCCTCCGCGTCATAATATATGATGAGGATAAGAATGATAAATGTACAGAAAAACGTAATCAGATTTGAAAAGAGAAGGATATAGGAATCGATATAAACGCCGTAGGCAAACCAGCAGACCAGCCCCAGACTGTAGATGATGTACATGTAGCTGGACAGGTTGGTAACGTTTTTGGTTTCGATAATCCGCAAAATCTGAATGGCAAAAGTCAAAATCGTTGCCAGACCGGCCGCATAGCCGATGTAGGTAAACAAAATTTCTTCATCAAACATAATATTGTCAAACATTACACACTACTCCGCTTTTTTATAAAAAATACCGCTTAATCATTTAAATTATCGTTAAGAAAACAAATGGCCTCCTTAGTAAATAGTTTCAGACGACGGCCGCCTCGCACAGGGCAGGGGCGGCTGCGCCGTGTCTTGCTTTCGGCGTTTTCTGTTGACTTATGCGGACAAATGTATATTTTATAGATAAAATTTTATGTATCTGTAAATGATTATCTCTATTATATAATTTGATTGTCTAACCCCTAAAACTTAATATTATGGGAAAATATGATGACGATGAAGGAGGCTACTTCTGCGAATTATTGAAAGAGGGGCTGACCGAAAGAGACATGTCTGGTTTGGAACGCGGATGGTTTATTGGCGTCGGTCTGATAGGAGCAGTTGTCGCTGATCCGGTTCTCTGGATTACCAGAAAACTGGGTATTAAGGGAGAACCGCAGGATTACGATCCGGGAGATCCCACGCATCCGTTCAATCAGAATTATTAAATTCTGTCAAAGCAAAAGCCTTGCTGCATTTTTGCAGACAAGGCTTTTGCTTTTTGTTAAGCTTTAGCCCCGTTGCCCAAAAGCAATGAGGCTTTTCTTTTAACCCTCAAAATATCTGCCTGCCAGCGTTTTGGGCATTCGTTTCAAGCCCTTTGCCGACATCGGCAGTTTTTTCCTGTATAAATCCAACAGCTTCGCGATTTTTGCAAAATCATATTGCCCGGCCTGCGTTTCCAACTCGTCAATATCATTGACGGCAAGTCCGCTCCGCACTGCCGCTTCCGTAATTGTCAGTCCGCTGTTCCGGCGGGTTTCAAAAAGAAACATGGCAATTTCGAGGCATGTGTCCGGGTTGAGTTCGCTGGCATAATAAATTGGCATATCATTCATTGTAGCTCTCCACGTTAATGTACAGTTTCTCTTTATAAAGCTTCAGCAGCTTGCAAACCAGCGTCAGATCAAGCCCTTTGCGTCCGGTTTCCAGCGCATCAATATCTTCCACACTGCATCCGGCTTTTTTAGCGGCGTCTTCAATACTCAATAGTTGTTCTCTTCTGGCCCAATGCAGGTTTTCCCCCAGTTTTGTCTGACATTCTTTGGAAATAAATTCTAACAGCTCTTGCACGACATTTCCTTTCATAAAAAAAGACCACCTGAAAGGTGGTCGGGTATGTCGCCAAAATCACTATCCTAAAAATGATCCTCCGACCTTTAACGTAATATCATCGGCAAAACCTCCGACATTATGTCTGTTGTATAGTCGGAAGCATCCCGACCTTACATCAAGTCGAGATATATGCCTTTCAAAGGCTGACGGAATATATCCATTCCGTTAGGATACTTTTATTGATAGCGGAGTTGGCGAACTCCAACAACCAAACACCGCCAGTCTAGCCGATGTTCTGGTAAGTTGCAAGCGTAAGTTTAACGGAGATATGATTTTTTATGGAGATAGTTAAAAAGCCGATGAAAAATAGTTCATTTGCAAGCTGCTGATGAAGTAGCGCGGAAATAAAACCACACAGTTTTCTAAACACAAAAAAGCTCCTGTAAAAACAGAAGCTTTTTCTAATGGTGAGCGCGTCGGACGGCCGCAGCAAAATCTGCCGGCGGCAGGTTTTGCCAGGAGACGCAATGAGACTAAACTTTTGGAGACAGCGAAGCGCCGCGAACAAAAGTTATAGTCGGAATTGACCGAACCCTTGGGTTCGAATCCCGAGATTAAAACACAAAAAAGCTCCTGTAAAAACAGAAGCTTTTTCTAATGGTGAGCGCGTCGGGATTCGAACCCGAGACCCTTTGATTAAAAGTCAAATGCTCTACCAGCTGAGCTACGCACCCGTCGTTTACGACAACGGAAGTATACATAGTCGATAAAAAATTTATAGTCAACAAAAAAAATAAAAAAAGTTAAAAAATTTCAAAATGTAGTTTATTTGTTAATAATTATATGTTAGCATTCCCCTAAATTTTGATAAAACACGAGTTTAGAGGTAAATATGGTTAAGGATATTAATTCAGAGCAGGAAGGCAGATACGATATCTTACAGAACGGCGCCGGCGAAATTCTCATCATTATAAAGTATCGTGAAGGCGGTCCGGAAAATCCGCGTCTGGTTTATGACGGCGGCGCGCAGGCTCTGCTTTACCGCAGCCGCGAGAGCGCGGTCCTGCTTGACGCCATTAATATGGCGGCTCGCCAGCCTCTTAAGTCGGTAGATGAAGTTTTAATGGTTGAGATTGAAGATGACGACGTTGCGCGCGAATACAAAGTTCCGGTGCGCATTGTCCGCAGTTTGGAATCTCTGGGAGCTGCCAAGAGCGCCTGACGCCGCTTACTTATACACAATGCAGGTAAAATAAGGGCTTTAAATGCCCTTATTTTTTGTTATATTGACAGCAATTGAGCGTTATATGGATGATTTTTAATGATTGCAAACCTGTTTTTCAGTCTGATTGCCGCCGGTTTTGCCGCCGAGGCGGCAGCCAAAGCCCGTTATGAACGGTTGTGGTCTTTTTTGCTGCTCGGCATTTTGGCGCTGTTGGGTTTCAATTTCTGGGAAAACGGACGGCTCGGCATCGTTGAAACATTCGCGTTTCATTGGATAGACACGTCTCTGATGCGGATAGATGTCAATTTGAATACTGACGCGGCTGTTTACGGCTTGGCTGCTCCTTTCGTCCTGTTGACGGGAATATCGGTGTTTTACAATACCTTTTATAAAGCCGAGGCCGATAAACTGCGCCTTAACGGCCTGCTGCTTTTGAATTTGGCGGCGGTTATTCTGGTTATCTGCGCGCAAAACTTCATGCAGCTGCTGACCGCGGTCTGCATTGCCGATGTTCTCTGCCTGTTTATGATTAACGATATAGAAGGCAAGCGCCGCTACGTCTTTTACAATCTGCTGGCCGATATGGGACTGTTTACCCTCTTTGCCTTAATCTGGAAGCAAACCGGCAGCATCAGCCTGTCGGCGTTGTCCGGTTATCATCAGCCCGGACAATATCCGGAACTGACCGTCGGCCTTCTGTTGTTCTGCGCTTTTATCAAATCGGGAATGTTTCTGTTTCAGGGCGGCTTCCTTAATCTTGCCGGCCTGAGCTTTAACCGTATTTTTTCCGTTTCCTATTGCGCAACGCCGCTCATCGGCATTTTGCTGCTGATAAAAGCCTATCCTTTGCTGGGCAACGTCGCGTATGCTCCGGTGGCGCTGGAGCTTTTTGGCGGCCTGACGCTGCTTTGGGCCTTTGTTGGCGCCATAAGCATTGATAATCTCAAGGATAAGGCGCTTTATTTTAACCTGATGTTCTACGCGCTGATGGTCGGACTGCTCTCGCTGGGGCTGAATCCGCTGCTGAAGCTTCTGCCCGGGCTTTTGTTGGCTGGCAGTCTGTTGAATATATTATGGATGATGACCGCCGTTTCGGCTTCAAACGAACTTTTTGTTTCCAACATGGGGGATTTTGCCCGTCCGTTGAAAACGGTTTTTGTGCTTGCATTGCTGCTGACGTTTGCTTTGGTTCAGGGAATAACAGAGGCGGCCGCGCCGCAAAACGAACGGTGGGTTTACGTCTTTGCGGTCGTATTGTTGACGGCGCTGGCACATGTTTTGTATCAGATATTTTTGGGAAAGACGAATGCGGACGAGCGGGTTTGGGCTTTTCTGAAAAATCCGCCGCTGCTCTTTCTGTTTCCTGTTGCTGCGGCCGTCGTCTTCATGATTTTGCAGAGCGGATTTTATCATGCCGGCGTCTGGTATGTTTATGCGGCCTTTCTGCTGGTTTTGTTTTCCGGCCCGCTGCGCCGGCTCAGGCGGCTTTATGATTCGGAAGCTGTTCAGGAGGCCGATTGGTTTGACGATATGTATGAAACGCTGCTGGTTGCGCCGGTTAAAATTCTCGGCCGCATTTTGTGGCTGACCATCGACTTTCTGATTATTGAACGGACGATAGTGTCTTCACTGAGCGGCGGCACAGCACTGCTCGTCCGCATTCTGGACCGGATGCATACCGGCACCTGGGCGGGAAGTCTTTTGTATGTTTCGGCCGGCTTGCTGATTGCGGCGGCGGCTGTTTATGTAAAGGTGAACGGTTGATGGCTGCTTCTTTTAACTTTCTGTCGACAATTATTGCCATTCCTTTTATCGGACTGCTGTTTGCGCTGGCGGCCAAAGACGACGAGAAGACGCACGGGCGCAATGTCTTCAATGTCAGCGTTTTTGCAATCATGACCAATCTTCTGGTCATTTGGCGGATGTTTGCGCTGCTGGACGTTTCGGCGCCGGGGCTGCAGATGGTTGAACGCTACGAATGGCTTGAAAACCCAAAAATCAGCATCGTTCTGGGAATGGACGTTTTCTCTCTGCTGCTTATTTCGGCCGTGCACGCCGCCGTTTTGATCGGTATGTTCGGCGCCAGACACAACAAAGAAGACGGCAAGGCGCTGATGGTTTTTTCCCTGATGTTTGTCAGTATGATTACCGGTTTTTTCGCCGCGGCGGACATTTTCTCTTTTTATATCTTCTTCGAAGCGATGCTGCTGCCGCTGTTTATGATTATCGGCATGTTCGGCGGTATCAGAAAGCAGGGGGTGCTGGCCCGCTTTTTTATCTATAATTTGCTTGGCGCCATCTTTTTGTTCTTTGCCACGGTCATTTTGTACAATTACCGGAGCGCCAATATTGCCCTGAATGCCGTCAGCCAGGTAAACCTGAACATGCGGCTGGAAATTTTCGTCTGGGGCGCGATATTCGTATCGTTTCTGTCCCGGATACCGATTTGGCCGTTTCACTACTGGATTTCTTCCATCAGCACCGGTTTGCGCAATCCGCTGGTCTTCATCATTACCAACGTCATACCGCTGACCGGTGTTTACGGTTTCGTTCGCTTCTGGCCGAAGACGGTTCCGGGCGTACTGTCATATTTTATGATAATTCTTGAAATTGTCTGCGTTATTTCAATGGTTTTTATCGCCTTAATCGGACTGATAAACAAAGATATTCAGTACAAGATTTTTTCTTTTATGACTGTTGGCTATATCATATACCTGCTGGCGGCTTTTCTGCCGACGGACATGGTTTTGCAGAACATCGGTTACTCCCTGTTTTCATTCCTGATTATCGCCGCCGGTCTGGAGGTACTTTCCAACCATTTGGAAAAACAGCAGGAATGTATGGAAATCGGCTCTGCCGGCATCCTCTGCGCCTTGCCGCGCGCGTCGCTGGTTTTTTCGTTTTTTGTGCTGGCGGCAGTGGGCATGCCTTTGTCTTCGATGTTTCTTAACAATTTTGTTTTGGTCGCCGATTTGCTGGATAAAAATATTAAAATGGGCAGTTTGGTCGTCTTTTCGCTGATTGTGATTGCCGCGGCGCTGCTGCAGGAACTCTACCGCCTGAAAGACAACAGCTGTGTCGTTCCCGACAAACCCTGCGCCGCCGACATCTCGGCCAGGGCTTACGGCGTTCTGCTGCTGGTCTGCGGCTTCTTGCTGCTGACTTTTGTCAATCCGCTGTGGTTTGTGGTTAAGGGAGGAAACTGATGATTCACAATTATATTGCCGCTCTTCCCGAAATCTCGTTGGCCGCCGGCTTGCTTGTCATGGCGCTGGTTCGTCTTTTCCGGAGCGAAAACACGCCGAAAACCTTTTATACGCTGGGAAAGTTTTTTCTGGCCTTTACGCTGCTGACAACCGTCGTCTTTTACAACAGAAGCTGGCTGCCGCCGATTTTTGAAAACAACCCTTATACCAGCCTGTTTAAAATCATTATTTGTCTTTTTACGCTGGCCTGGGCATATTTGTCCTGCAAATGGTTTCTGAACAAGAACTATTCCAGCTGGTCGTTTTACAGCCTCATGCTTCTGGAGGTTCTGCTTCTGTCGCTGGCAATCTCCGCTTTGAACTTTGCGGCGCTCTTTGTCGGGCTTCAGGGCGCTTTTCTGCTCAACTGGTTTCTCATACGCCTCGGCGATGACGAAGAAAAGAAAAAACGTGATGCCGCCTGGCGTTTTTTGTGCTTTGCTTTGTTGTTTGCCGCTTTTTTTGCCTGCGGCTGCGTTCTGATTTTTATGCGTGCCGGCAGTTTGGAATATGCCGCTGCTTATGAGTATTTCAGCCGGACGGCGCAATTGTCTTATTCCGACTATGCCGCCGCAGCAATGGTTCTTCTGCCGCTGCTGTTTATGCTGGGTCTGGTTCCGTTTCATTTCTGGTATATTGACGTTATCGGCGTGGCGATATTGCCGGTCAGCGGCTTTTTGACCATTGTTCCCCTGTTTGCCTGCGTCGCCTGTCTGACGGACGTGGTACTGAATGCGTTTTTTCCGGTCTGGCCGGTATTGAAGCCCGTGCTGGTTGCTTTTGCGTTGCTTTCGGTCGGTTTCGGCGTCATCGGAGCCAATGCCGAAACCAATATGCGCCGCCTGTTCGGCTTCAGCACGTTATATCATCTGGGCGTCATCGCTTTGTCCCTGGCCGCTTTTGACGACAACTCGGTTTTGAGCAGCTTTGTCTATATGCTGGTCTATGTTCTGGCTATGTCAGGCATATACACCTCGTTTCTGGGCATGCGGAGCCGCGGCGTTTATCTGATGGAACTGGAAAGTGTATCCGGCCTGTCTGAAGTGCGCCCTTACATTGCCGCCGGCTTTCTGGTCTTTCTTATTTCGCTGATTTCGACGCCGCCGATGCTGGGTTTTCTGGGCAAACTTTCGGTAGTCAACAATTTGGTCATTCAGGGCGCCTATACGACAATTTTTGTCGTTTTGCTGGCGGTGCTGATGCTGGTCTACGCTTATCTGAATGTTATCAAGGCATTATATTTCGATACGCGTACGAATACCTTTGACCGCGTCGACAAAGGGGTGTATATATGTTTAACCGTCAATCTGATTCTGGTGCTTATTTCCATATTGAACCCCAAATATCTGATGAACGACGTCGAAGCGATGCTGGTAACGATTTTTTAGGGAAGACGAATGGCAGAATTTGCAAATTGGCAGTGGGTGGATTTGGAAGAAACTTCCAGCACCAATGATGAAGTAAAAAAGCTTTGCGCCGCGGCGCCTTCCGGCAAAAGGTTTATGGTTGCCGCCCGCCGGCAGAATGCGGGGCGCGGCCGCCGAGGCAGGGGCTGGGTCAGTCTTGAAGGCAATTTGTTTGTTTCTTTCGGACTGGAAGTCGCACCGCAGCTTCTGGGACAGATGACTTTTGTCGTCGGATTAAGCCTGCTTGAGGCGGTAAGGGAGCTCGCGCCGCAGGCCGATGTCTGCCTGAAATGGCCGAACGACGTGTTGGTCGGGGGCGGAAAGGTTTCGGGAATTTTGCTGGAGAAGGCTGCCGGAAATTATCTGGTCGTCGGCGTCGGCGTTAATATTGTTGCCGCGCCGCAGTGCGACAACATACTTTATCCGGTCGTTTCGCTTAAACAGGCCGGCGTAATAACCGACCGGACGGCCTTTTTGCATGCCTTTGTCCGGGCGTATGACCGCAATCTAGATTGCTGGGAGAACGAAGGCTTTGCGCCGATACGGGAAAACTGGCTGAAACATGCCAAAAATTTGGGAGCCGGAATAACCGTCAACATGGAAAAGGAACGGAAAACCGGAAAATTTGCCGGGGTGGACGAAAACGGCGTTTTGCTGCTGGAAACCCCGTCCGGCATTGAGAAAATTTATGCCGGGGATATATTTTATTTGAAGGAAAAAGAAAATAAATGAGTAGTTTTGATAAGGAAGGTTTGTATTTTATCGCTTTGGGCGGAGCCGAAGAAGTCGGCTATAATATGTATGTTTACGCCGCGGACGGCAAATTAATCGTCGTCGACTGCGGATACGGATTTTTTAACGACGATTTTCCGGGCATGGAGCTGGGCTTCGCCTCGCCGGAAGCGCTGGAAAGCGAAATTGACAATATTGAGGGCTTGTTCATTACCCACTCGCACGAAGATCATTTCGGCGCCGTTGCCCACATCTGGCCGAAATTGAAATGTCCGGTCTATGCAACGCCGTTTGCCGCCGCGCATATCGTCTCCCGGCTTAAGGACTATAAGCTTGAAAAAGAGCCGCAGATTAACGTCGTCAATGACGGCGAAACCGTGAAACTGCAGAATTTTGAGGTCAAATTTGCTTCTTTGGTGCACTCGACGCTTGAAAACTCGGCGCTGTTGATTAAAACCCGCTACGGCAATGTCGTCCATGCCACCGACTGGCGTTTTGACGACGGCAGCTGCGGCATGCTTCCTTTTGACTATCAGTCGTTTAAGGATTTTGCCGCCGAAGGCATAGAGGCTTTTGTCTGCGATTCGACCAATCTGCTCGACACCGAGGAACAGCCGACCGAGATGCAGGTGCGCGAGAGCCTGATGAAACTGGTGCCGACTTTTAAGAACAAACTGGTCGCCACCTGTTTTGCCTCCAATGTCGTTCGGCTGGAGAGTCTTATTCTTGCCGCACATGCGGCCGGACGCACGCCGGTTGTCGCCGGCATGAGCCTCAATCAGAACCTTAAGATGGCTAAAGACTGCGGCTATCTGCAAAATCTGCCGCCGTACGTCAACGCCAAGGACGCGGCAGAAATTCCCAATGATGAAATCATGTATATCTGCGCCGGTTCGCAGGGAAATTACCGCAGCGGTCTGACCCGTATTGTCAACCGTGAAAATAAGGATATGATTCTCTGTCCCGGCGACGCGGTCATTTTTTCTTCCAAAATTATTCCCGGCAATGAGAAAAAAATTGAACGCATGCAGGAAAAATTGCGCGATCAGGGCGTAGAGGTCATCAGCAAAGAAGAATATCTGGTGCATTGTTCCGGCCACGGGGGCAAAAAGGAAACCCGCCAGATGTACGAAATTCTCAAACCGAATGTCCTGATAACCGTGCACGGCGAAAGACGGGTTATCCGTGAGCACAGCCGTTTTGCTAAAAGCTGCGGTATCAGTCATGTGGTAATGCCCCGCAACGGCGACGTTTTGCTTTTGAACGGCGACAAAATCGAAACCGTCGGCGAAGTTCCGACCGACATTTTGGGCGTAGACCGTAATCAGATAACCTCAATCAATTCGCAGCTGGTCAAAAACCGCAAACGCATCGCCTATAACGGCAGCGTCTTTATAACCGCGGTTCTGAATGAAAACTGGCAGCCCGAGTATTTGGACATATCTTCGATAGATATTCTGGATGAGGAAACTTGGACGAAACTGGCTGAAGAAATCCGCGCCGATATGCTGAAAGCGATTCCCGAAGAGGCAATCAAACTCAACCGTCGGGAAAGCGCGGTTAAGGAATATATCAGTGCCAAAATCCGCAAACGTATCTATAACCAAACCGGCATCAAACCGGTGGTGTTTATGCACTTTCATAAAAAAGAAACCGAAGCGTAAAAATTAAGGCTCTCGGAAAGAGAGCCTTTTGTTTATCAACGCATTTGCTGGATACAGGGATGTGCCGGTTGATATCTGCTGTGAGTACCGCCG
>ERZ779656.1735-NODE-1735-length-10899-cov-3.149023_pt1 | contig 10899 bp, 13 predicted proteins | sample MGYA00511102_ERZ779656 | MGnify/ENA primary metagenome ERZ779656 (study PRJEB29588, sample SAMEA2143980) | human gut metagenome | biome: human gut; feature: human-associated habitat; material: faeces | place: Denmark | collected 2008/2010 ... | reverse complement strand
TTGACCGCAACACCGGCTGCGGCACGAACCTTCGTTGAAGCGCGTTGCTTCCTATGTACATATCGTGAGGCTCTGCCTTGTGTCTTTTGGATGCCCGGGTTAAACCCGAGCGGGACAGTAATAAAAACAAGTCCGGCAATGACAAAAAGAAAAACAAGTCCGAATATGACAGGGAAGAGGCTGGGGATGACAGAGGGAAAAAGGACCGAATATAACTGTAAGGGAAAAAAGTCTGAGGATAACAAAGCAGTCAAACGGCAATAAAAAAGACTGCCGCAAGGGCAGTCTTTTTCTTTTGTTTTCGAAAAGACTAAATTTCGCCGTCAGCGTAACGTTTAGCCATAACCGACATCGGAACGACTTTGATTTTGTCCGCATGTCCGGCCGCGCCGAAAGCAATATAGCGGGCTTCGCAGACTTTCTGCATTTCTTCAATTGCCGGCTTGAGATATTTGCGCGGGTCAAATTCTTTCGGATTTTCGGCAAAAATCTTGCGAATCGCACCGGTAATGGCCATACGGCAGTCGGTATCAACATTGACTTTGCGAACGCCGGACTTAATGCCGCGGACGATTTCTTCAACCGGAACGCCGTAGGTCTGCGGAATGGCGCCGCCGTAAGCGTTAATCAAATCCTGCAATTCCTGCGGAACCGAAGAGGAACCGTGCATTACCATATGGGTATTGGGCAGAACCTTGTGAATTTTTTCAATAACGTCAATGGCCAGAATTTCACCGTCCGGTTTGCGGGTAAATTTGTAAGCGCCGTGAGAAGTTCCGACGGCAACCGCCAGAGCGTCGACATGAGTTTCCTCAACAAATCTTTTGGCTTCGTCCGGGTCGGTAACCAAACGTTTCTTGTCAATAACGCCTTCGGCGCCGTGGCCGTCTTCCTTGTCGCCTTTGCCGGTTTCCAAAGAACCGATGACGCCGAGTTCGCCTTCGACGGAAGCGCCGACGGCATGAGCGCGGGCGACGACTTCGCTGGTAACTTTGACGTTGTATTCATAGGAAGAGGGCGTTTTGCCGTCAGCTTCCAGAGAACCGTCCATCATAACCGAAGAATAGCCGTTAACAATGGCAGATTGGCAGACATTGACCGAAGAACCGTGGTCCTGATGGATACAAATCGGCAGTTCGGGGAACATTTCGATACCGGCTGCGACCATATGGCGTATCATCGGATCGCCGGCAAACTTGCGGGCACCGGTAGAAGTCTGCAGGATAACCGGAGCATTGACTTTTTTAGCGGCCTGCAGAACAGCCAGAACCTGCTCCATATCATTAATGTTAAAAGCCGGAACACCGTATCCGTTCTCGGCGGCATGGTCAAGAATCTGACGCATTGTTACTAAAGGCATAGTTTTCTCCTTATCAGGTTAATATTTTTGCTATGAGGTAATATAGACTTTTGCCCGCTTTTTGCAAGATTTTTCTCATCTGCTCACAGACGGCGTGGAAATCCGGCCAAACCGGGTTATATTATAAGGCAACGGCTTGTATTGCGGTTAAAAATATGTTATAATAACGAATGTTTTGCCGGAGGATTATTCGAAAAGGAGAATAATATTGCCGCAAACGCAGAAACTCACTCAGAATTCGAACAAGCTAAAGCTTGTATCCCAGCTTGGCTCCGCTTTGGGCTGGGGAAAATCCGCCGCCGGCAGAACCTCGACAGAGAAAGCCCCCAAAGCCGGCATTTATGCCATGGCCGCGGTTCACGGCACACCGGGCGGGAAAGCCGATTTTCGCCAGCAGCTGCTGGAAATCCGCCTCAACGACGTCGCACTTAAATATTGCAACGAAAAAAACGCCGCGCCGATTACGGTCAAAGTCGTGCGCGTAAGGGTAACCGGCGCTAAGGACGGCGAACACGGCTTTGTTCCCGTTTATGCCGAAGACGCCCTGACAGACGGAAAGCTTCAGCAGACAAAATTCTACATGGGCGCGGAAAATGTTCCGGGCCTGATTAAGGTTTTCGTCTTTGAAGCCGACGCCGAAAAAATGAAAGACAACGCAGCTGCCTATCAGGAAGAACTAAACAAAGAATTCAACAACACCCCGAAAATCGAAAAAGCCCTTCGGCGCGAGCTGTGGCGGCACGTTTTGCTGGAACGCTGCCGGCAGAAAGGGCTGATTACCGCCGATCTTGCCGGATTGGACATCATTCAGATTATTCAGGTTCACGACGCCTTTGTCAAATCGGGTCTGTTGGAGGAACTGATTGAAGAGCGCGAAGCCTATCTGCAAAAGAACGACCTCAATCAGATAGACGACAAATTTCTGCTTTACAAACGAGCCATACGCGACCGGATTGTCAAGCCGGAAAAAGACGAGGTTTCCGGCAGCGAACTGGCGCTGATGGCCGACTGCGTGCAGGATTTGTTCAACGCCCGCGCTGACAGCGACTATATGTCCGGACGGATTAAAACCGTCATGTTCTGCCGCCGTCCCGGTTTTGCGGCCGAAAAAAGCCCGGCCGGCGTTTTTGACGCTTTCATGCGGATTTGTTCCGAGCACGACATCGGCGGAAAAACAGTTAATTTTCTGTTCAAACAGAGCAAAGAAGACCATATTTCGCAAAGCACCATCGAAACGCTCAAACAGCTTAACCGCAACCTGTTTGCCCGGCGCGACGAAGAAGCCGTGACCGCCTATTTCCGTTACGACAAAGCCGATTTGCAGGAAACGCTCGACCAGGTCAAAAGCTCCATTCTCAAATTTTATCAAAACAAAGAATATCTGAAATGAACAAAACCATTTGGCATAATGGTTTCATTGCCGTTTTTAAGCCGCTTTTTTCTTGAACTGGGCGTTATACAGCGCCTTATAGGCGCCATTGTCGATGGCCAGCAGTTCGTCATGCGTGCCTTCTTCAACAATCTGTCCATCGTTAACGACGACGATTTTGTCGGCGTTCTGAACGGTAGACAAGCGATGGGCAATAACAAAAACGGTACGGTCCTGCATCAGGTTGTCAATGGCTTTTTGAACCACGGCTTCAGACTTGTTGTCCAGTGCGGAAGTCGCCTCGTCCAGAATGACAATCGGTGCATTTTTGATAAAAGCGCGGGCAATGGCCAGACGCTGACGCTGGCCGCCGGACAACAGCGCGCCCCTTTCGCCGATTTCGGTATCGACACCGTTTTCAAGACCGGCGACAAAATCGTCCAGATACGCCATTTTGAGCGCTGCGGCGATTTCTTCGTCAGACGCATTTTCCTTGCCCAGCGTAATATTGTCGCGAATGGTGCCCTCAAACAGAAAATTGTCCTGAAAGACGACGGCAATTTTGTCACGCAGGGATTCCATCGTCAGGCTGCGGATATCCTGCCCGTCGATTTTGACCGCACCGGACTTTACGTCGTAGAAACGGGGCAACAGGTTAACCAGCGTGGTTTTGCCGCCACCGGAATTGCCGACGACCGCAACCGTGCTTCCGGCCCTGACATTCAGGCTTACGTTTTTCAAAACCGGCGTGCCGGGAACATACTCAAAAGTCACGTCATCAAACGTAATGCCTTTTTCAATTTGTTTCAGAACTCTGGCGTCTGCCCTGTCCTTAACCGCCGGATCCATATCCAGAATATCCATGACGCGCTCAATGGCCAAAAACGAAATCTGGACATTATTGAAGTTTTTGCCGATGCCTTTAATCGGCGTATAGAGCATGACCAGCGCGGTTATGAAAGACACAAAGTTGCCGCTGGTAATGGTGCCGTTGACAATCAGGTAGCTGCCGTAACCGATGACGCCGCCGATGCCGACGGAAATGATAATGTGCATCAAAGGCGTCATCCAGGCGGTTTTCTGCACCATTTTCATGGTCAGTTTGAAGATGGTGCGCAGGGTGTTGTCAAATTTGTTATAAATTTTCTGCTGCAAATTGTATGAATATATGGTCTTGGCACCGGAATAGGTTTCGTTGTAATTGGTAAAAACCTTTGAGGCTTCGGTGACGTTCTTAAGCACGATAAACTTAATGCGCCGTTTGACGGAAGCCAGCGGCAGCAAGGCGCAGCCCAGAACGACAATGGCGATGATCGACAGCTGCCACGAGTTGTAAATGAGGACGCAAATCAGCGAAAGGGACGAAAACAGCCGCGAAATAAAGACTTTCAGATTGTCCAGCAGGCCGGTGCAGGCCATGTCGGCATCGCTGGAAAAGCGCTGCATAATATAGCCTGAATTGTTTTTATCGTAAAAGGCGATTTCAAGGCTCAGCAGTTTTTTAAACAGGGCGCGTTTCAAATCCTGATTGATTTTGGTGCCAACCCATGTGTTGAGATAGGTTGCGGCGTAGTTCAGAAACCCCTGCACGGTCGTAAAGGCGACAATCAAAAGCGGAATATAAGCCGGCGAACGGTCCGTCTTGTCAACCAGCACCAAATCCATATAGGGCTTGAGCGCCAGAGCCACCACGGAATCCAGCGCGCCGATGGGAATACAGAGCAAAATGCCCACCAAAGCGCGAATCCAATAGGGCTTAACAAAGGGCCACATCCGGTTATAGTGCTCGGTAAATTTGATTTCCGACACCGCTTTTAATTCATTTTCTGCCATATTTTTTTCCAATTCGTTTGCAAAAACAGGGGTATCATAAAGACAAAGCCCGGGTTATGCAAGTTTAAACTAAAGCAATCCCAAATACCTGAGTATGACGTATACGGCCGCGGCCTGCATCAGCAGGATAAACCAGAACATCGACTGATAGCTGCGTTTTTTCGTTTTGTGGCGAAACAGGCGCTGGGCCAGCAGCGCCCCGCTCCAGCCGCCGAGAAACTCCAGCGTATGAAGATTGATTTCAGGCACGCGCCAGGCGCCGCGGACGGCCGCGCGCTTATCAACCCAGTAGGCCAGAACGGTAACGACGTTTATCGACACGAACTGGAACACCACAAACAGCAGCAGCGTCTTAGCGCCAAAAACCGAGGCGCGGAAATAATGCGTTTCGATGTAATAGGCGGCCAGAATGATCAGCGCCGCATGCAGAATGTAAAAACTGTTCTTTTGCAGCGGGCGGATTAAAAACAACAATCCAATCAAGATGACCGAATAGGTAATTACCATAGACCTTTTTCCTTTGTGATGTCCGTTTTGTCGCGGAGATATTCGTTAACTCTGTCAAAATCGGGATACAGCTCGGAAAGCTTGTCGCCGAGCGCCAGCTTCAGATCGATTTCCTTAGCCGTTTCGCGTGCCAGGGCCAGGCGGACGGACGAAGACGGATGCGTGCTTTCGGGGTCGCTGTATATATAAATGTCCATCGGAGCCAGAGCCGCCAGCATTTTCTGCATCAGGGCGGCGTGCTTATAATCGTAACCGGCGCGAGCCAACAGATAGTAGCCGACATAATCGGCTTCCATTTCAAATTCTTTCGAATAGGCATTGTTCCCGATATACATTCCCGTCGCCATCGCGCTGCCGTCGCCGCCGGCAGAGAAATCAACCGCAGCTCCCAGCAGCAGGCCGATTAATGCGTTGTCGTTCGACGAAGCGTTATGTCCGAGCACATTGTGCGCCATCTCATGCGCAATAACGGCGGCCAGCGCAGTGTCGTCTTTGATGTAATCCATCATCCGCGCCGTCATGACAATACCATAGCCGTTGGCATAGGCGTTGATTTCCGGCGCATTTTCATCGACGCTGACATTATACGGGCAAAGCATGTCCGGCCGAAAAGAGAATTTCATTATTTTACCGCCGCGTTCGACGACAATTTCCACAGGAAGTGTTTCCCCGCCCTGCTGCAAATGTTTGAAAATTTGTTCAAAAGCATTGTCTTCGTCCGGAACGGCAAAGCCGTTGACGCTGACCAGGCGCGCGCTTCGGCGCGCGTTTCGTACACGCCTTTTTTCAGCTCCGTTTTGCCTTCGGGATAGAAAATATTCGCCGAATTTTTGTATACGCCTTCAATCCATATTTCGCCGGTTCTGCGCCGGTAAACGGTTTGAGCATCTTCATGCTCCTCACGGTAAATGTCATAGGACGATTTCCATTTCGGAACCGTCAGCCGGTTAATGCGCATGAAATCGACGCCGATGTCGGGTAGCAGCCGGCGATCGCAGAGTTCCTGACCGGTCGACCGGCGTATATTGTAAGCAATCTGACCAAGGCGCTGACGGCGGCGGGTCGCCTCGTCATAGGAAAATTTGCGCAGTTCCCTGCGAATCTCGCGCATATCGTAACTGTCGACGGCGGGGATGCCCGGCCGGCGGGTCGTCGGCGCCGCACAGGAACACAAAAACAGCAGCGGCAGCAGGAGAAAGAAAAAACGTATCATAGCAGTCTCAAAACGGTTCTAAGCCATTGGCCGATAATCTAGCCGATATTTTTATAAAATGCAATTAGTGAATAACTTAAAAAACATAATGTGAAAATGAGAAAAAGACGTTATAGTAGAAAAAAAATAAATTTAACTCAGGAATAAAGTTTATGAAAAAACTGCTTTTTTTGTCCGCAGCCTGCTGGCTTGCCGCCTGCGAAGGACCGATTTTCGGCAGCAAGAAAGCGCCGACTTTCGTAATTGAAAGCCCTTATGCCGACGAACAGGTCAATGACATGATGACACCCGACGTCTACGCCCTGGCCGCTACCCGTTCCGTTAACCGGATGCTGGACCAAAGCGCCGAAGTCTACGAAAAAACGCCGGCACCGAAAATTTACATTACCGAATTCAAGAAAATGAGCAAGACCCTGCCCGACGGCCTTTATTACGCCAAAGACGCCACCCGGCAGATTATCGAAGGATCACGCACCTATACCGTCGTCAACAACCTGAACGACGCCGACTATTATCTGGAAACGCAGATTAAGGAAATTCCGGTTCAGGGTGCGGAAACGCCGATTATCGAATACAAAATCATCCTGAACGACAAGGACAACAACAAGATTAACGAGTGGACGGAAACCATCCGTCAGCTCCAGAATGACGACAAAAGCTGGTGGTAAATGAAACTGCTTTGTTCCGGCATATATCTTTTTTGTCTTCTGGCGGCGGCAAACGCCGCAAAAGCCGAAGACGCCGCTTTTCGCAGCGATGACGGCGCCATCCGCATCAGCGGCAGGGCCTGCGAAAGATTTACGCCGGACGAAGCCAAATCGACCATCCGCGTCCGCGTTACCGACAAAGCCAGTTTTCTGGCCGTAAGTTCGGCAGCGGAAGTAAGCACGCTGCGGGACGAAATGAACGAGCACGACTACAATGTTCTGGTCTACAATCTGGTTGATAACGCCGTCGAGGATCTTGCGGTACGCACAACCAAACAGGACGCCGAAGAACTCTGCGTCGAAGCGGAAGGCTATATTCATCCGGACAGTATTCTGCAGGCCATGGCCGAACAGACGGAAAGCGAGCCGGATGCAGACGGCAGGGAGACCATGACCGACATCGTTAACGAAGTCAATACCAGCTACTCTGAAATCAAGGGCAGCAAACCGGAGGTTATTCCGCCTACGGACGAGACCGAACTTGCCAAGCACAAGGCGCCGGAAAGCGATGCGCTGCCGCCTGCGGCAGCGGCACAAGCGTCCGGTTCCGCCACTGTTGCGGCACTTCCGGTTTCTGAACCGGCGCCGCAGGACGACAAGCGCGGCCTGGTATATGTCGAGCCGACCGAATTTTTTGACAAGAGCACTTCCGCGGTTCATGCCAAAACGGTCAGAGACATGTTTGCCGATGATGAAAATTATTTTATTACCGACAAAAAAGATCTTGCCGACTACATTATCAGAACCAGAGTTCTGAAAGCAAAGGTTGACCCGATTAACTCCAGCACCAACCGTTTGCATATGGTCGTTTCGGTCGAGGCGGAGTTTCCGGACGAAAAATCTTCAGTCATAGAGCATCAGAACCGTTTTGTATTGTTCAACAGCGACGAAAACGAACAGGAAGTCGCCTTTCGGCTGATGAAAAAACTGTTCACGGCCGCCGGTGAAAAAATCAAAGACAAGGTAAATCAGGCCGAGCGCCGGAGACGTCCGGACAAGGCTCTGCCCGACATCATTACGCCGGGCGGAACTAAACGGCCGGCTTAGTATATTCGCCGACCGGACGAATCACAAAGCTCAGATTGTTAAGCCTTTTGACGCCTTTGGCCGAGCAGACGGCCGAAGCTTGCAGATCGACAAACTCGCGCAGACGTTCGTAATCAAGAGTTTCGTTGCCGACGTAAAGCAAAATTTCCAAATCGGTAAAACCACGGTCGGTATAGAGATTAAATTCATAGGCACAGAGCGTGTCCCTGACATTGTCCAGCACCGAGCGCTGAATTCCCTTAAACGCGTCGGCATAATTCAGGTGCCGGTATACAGCGGCAAAATCGGTCAGAGCTTTGCGGACGCCGACGGACGGCAGCAATGCCGCCGTTTTCTCAATGACATTGAGCAGTCCGGCGGCAATGGCATACTTTAAAAACAGATGGCCGTATTCACCGACATATGCGCTCATTTTTTCAAAATAAGGCCGCAGAAGAATCGAGGCCATTTCGACCAAACCAAGATTAAGCAGATCGTTGACATAACTTTTTTCAGCTTCATGATCCAGAGTTCCGCCGATTTCCCAAATCCGGTTGGCGACAGCCTTGGCTTTCTGATGATTCCCCTGCATCAGCTGAATGCGCAGAAACGCAACCAGGCCGTCAAGATTCTGCGGACTGGAACGAAGCATGTCGTAGACCTGCCGTTCGTAGGCGCTTATCTGTTCCCTGTCCTGATAAGAAAGTGTCGACAACAGGCGCAGTATGCCTGCAAACTCGGTCGGACGCTGCGGCGCCAGCGAACCGGCTGCATTATGCAGCGGCTGCGGCAGATTGTTGTTTGCATCAGCCATCTTACTTTTTCTCCAAAACAAAAGTTACCGGACCGTCGTTTATCAGCGAAACCTGCATATCGGCCTGAAAAATGCCGTTTTCAACATGCAAGCCTTTGGCACGCAGACAATCCGAAAAATATTCGTATAAGGGTTTGGCATCTTCGGGGCGCGCGGCATTGTCAAATCCCGGGCGATTGCCGCGGGTACAGTCGCCGGCCAGCGTAAACTGCGAAACGACGATGATCTCGCCGCCAATGTCCAGCGCCGACAGATTCATTTTTTGGTTTTCGTCCTCAAAAATACGCAGATTGGCAACCTTGGCCGCCAGATATTCCGCCTGCGGCCGGGCATCGCCTTTTTCGACACCGACAAAAACCAGCAGGCCGGCGGCAATTGCAGCGACTTTTTCTCCCCCGACTTCAACGCCGGCCCTTTTGACTCTCTGTACCAAAACTTTCATGTCCGCAACTCTTAAATATTCCTCTTTTCATAAACGTCTACGACGGATTATAACAAAACCGTGCTTAACATTAAATTAAAGCCGCCGATCTTTTTGCTTCGGGCAGCATTTTCGCGAATTTTGTGGATATTTTCAGCCCCTTATGTTATGATTTGAACAAACGGGGATTGGAGATGAAACGGGAGAACGGCAAACCGGCAAAACAAAGAATCAAGAACTGGCTTTTGCAAAGAAAAAACCGGTTGAGGATTGCCGACACTTTTGTCATCGGCTCGATTATGACCCTGTTTTCGGCAGCGGCGGTTCAATCGCCGCTCTCCCATACGTACGAATGTTCGATCGGCATGATCTATCCCTTCTCGATGGGCGCGCAGGTCGTATATCTGGACCGTTTGTTTTGAGCAATGTTCCCGAAAACTTCCGCGAGGTAAAATACAAGGTCGATACGGTTATCGTTGATACCGCCTATCTGAAAAGAAACTTCAGAACCTTGGGCGGCTACGTTTCCGAAACCAAAACAATCGCATTGAAATATTTTGTCGTCGATTCTGCCGGCATGGACAGGCAAACCTACCGGAAAGAAAAACGAACTGCCGCGGTATACAACAGCAAAAGCAGAATCAAATCCTGCGCCATTCACGAAGGCACACACGAAATGAACGACGCCAAAGGCATCAAGGACTTCGGCATCAGCCTGCTGCAGTTTGCCAAAATCTGCGTTCACGACGAAATATCCGCCCAGATTTCCGAATTGCTCGAAATGAGACAAAAATATTTGCAGACCAAAGATTTTCGTTCTTTCGGAAACCGTTACGGCTTTTATGTTCAGGCACTTAAAGACGGCAGAATCAAACCAAATATTTCCAAAGTTCCCGCCAAAGAAGAACTGTCGCTGATTGTCAACGGCATGAGCGACTGGTGGCAAAAAACTTTTCAAGACTACTATGAAAAGGCACATCGCAGAATGGCAGAAAAATGGTTTCACAAATCTTTTCCGTATCGAATCCGGGAAAAAGCCCTGACGCTTGACGCGGCTAAAAAACACAATGCCGAATATATGCGCAGGCTGAAAAAATGTTACAGCTTCGACCTGACGCTCGTCGAACCCGACGGCAGCGAAAAAACCGCAACCATTAATTTTGCCCGTTTTCTGGAAAAAGACGCAGACATCAGCGAAGATTTCAAAAAAACGCTGCATGCCTATGCCAAAACAACGTTTAAAGACGGGTATACGCTTTACAAAAAAGCCTGCAAAAGCGAAGAATATGTTCAGGCGGCCGCAGCCAGCAAGATTCAGGGCGAAGACACCGTCATTATTACGCAGAGAAACGCCGCCCAAACGCAGGACAACAGACGTTTTCTGTCCCGCAGCCGTTGACTTTGCGGCTCTGGTTAAAATTCTGCCGGCATCATCCCGTTTGCGGGAAATAAATCCACCCCCACTATTGGTAGACAGAAAAAAAAATGCAGTTTCATTAATAGTTGACTCTTCCGGCCAATATTATCGACCTGTTGGAAGTCGGCATCAAACCGGTTGACCTCGGCCATCTGCATCAGCTGGCCAAAGCCTACGGCAAGGCGGTCAAAATTACCCTGATATGAAAAAAGCCCCTCTGATGAGGGGCTTT
>ERZ779656.1727-NODE-1727-length-10933-cov-2.399154_pt1 | contig 10933 bp, 10 predicted proteins | sample MGYA00511102_ERZ779656 | MGnify/ENA primary metagenome ERZ779656 (study PRJEB29588, sample SAMEA2143980) | human gut metagenome | biome: human gut; feature: human-associated habitat; material: faeces | place: Denmark | collected 2008/2010 ... | reverse complement strand
CAAGAGCAAGAACGGTGGTCAGAGTGTTGACTAGTCCTACGAGAACTTGGTAAAACAAAGAATCTCCTCCTGAAAGTCCTGCGTTTTCGAAAATGGAAGGGCCATAATAAAGTACAGCATTCACACCCATGAACTGTCCCAAAATAGCAATGCATACACCAATGATGACCGCTTTAAAAATTCCGGGTTTCATTAACATAGCCCATTCAGATTTTGTTTCAGACGTCAATACAGATTTCGTTTCTTTTAATTGACCTGCAGCCTCTGAAACCGAATTATATATCCTTTCTAATATATTGACAGCTTTTTCTTCTTTACCTCTTACGATCAGCCAACGAGGACTCTCCGGAATAAAGAAGATAATGATGAAGAATAACACAGCCGGCAATGTTTCCATTCCCAACATTCCTCGCCAGACTTCAGTAACAAATATCTTATTCAACCAGTCCATACTTAACTGATTACCACTTTCAGCATAAGCCAGCAATTGATAGTTAATCAAATAAGCTCCCAAAAATCCAACTGTCACAGCCAATTGATATAAAGATACCAAACGCCCTCTATATTGTGCCACAGCCACTTCAGATATATACAAAGGAGAAACAATCGACACAACACCAATACCAACTCCACCAATAATACGATAGACTACCAATTGGGTGAAGTCTGCGGAGATCGCACAACCTAAAGCCGATGTAGAAAACAGAGTCGCTGAAATAATCATCGTCATTTTTCGTCCCAGCTTATCACTCAGGATACCGGCAAAAAGAACACCGACGATAGAACCTATTAAAGCACATCCCACATACCACCCCTGTTGCAACGTATCCAGTTGAAAAAGTTGAGTAACCTGAGCGATTGTTCCGGATATAACAGCAGTATCATATCCGAACAAAAATCCTCCCAAAGCTGCTACAACAGAAAGGAAAATAAGATAGCCAAAGTTAATTGTAGACTTCATATCACTCATTTAATTTCAAAATATTCTCTGTATCTATCATATAAATGTCCGGCCTGCAAGTAGGCAGATTGAGGACTCATAAAATGAGAAAATTCGAAAGTAATAGCCTTATCATACCCTGCACGTTTGGCAGCTTCCAGCTTCATCCGGAGCTTATCAAATTTAATGGGTAGAAAACGGATAGGCATATCACGGTCAAAAGACTCGGCGTTGGTCCAGCATTGCATACCATACTTATCTGCTAATTTTTTATTTACAGTAAAGAACGCATCCAACTCATCATAATCGATATGTCCATCCTGAAAAGCACAAGCATCTACCACTTCATGAATTCCATCAAAAATTTCATTCCATTCTTTTTCGTGTTGTTGTACAGAAACCGCATCTTCTCTTGTCAGTTTCCCTGTTCCCATAATAGCCTTTTTGCCATCAATCCACGGAGAGATAAAAGTCGGGAGTCCGTTCGATACATCTTTACATTGCTTTCCCATAGCACGGAAAGCATCAATAGCCCCTTTCGTGGCACGGCTAATCTCGCCGCTGATGTACCAGCCTCCAAAACTTTTATACTTCTCTCCGTACATCTTCCAAACCTCATCAATCACATACTTGTTATCCTCAATCTCCCAACTTAAATCACCTGTATCCCAATACCGTCCTGAATCATACAAACCAAAATAAAATTTCATGTTATACTTCTCCGCCAGACGCAAATACATATCTACCAAATCAACTGACGGCATATAGCATCCTTTTTTCAGCAAATAGGGTGAAGGGTAAGTCATAAACTTACGATAACCGGAACGAATCATAATCACTGTATCGATACCGATTCTTTTCATATGCTGAAAATCCAGATCCCATTCTTTCTCACCCCAGTTCTGATGAGGAATATCATGAGATATTTCATCCAAAAAAGTTCCTGTAATTTTTAAGCCATTATTTTTGGGAACAATCAATTTGCTTTCCAAATCGCCAGCCTTGATCTTCGGGGAGAGTTCCCCTCTCCGTCAGCTGCAAATAATGAAGGGGCAACCAAAGCAGAAGCTCCGGCCAAAGCTGCCTTCTTTAAGAAATCTCTACGATTATTAGTTTCCATAGTTTTAATTTTTTGTTTTTACTTGGATATATGTTAACCTATTGAATATACTTACCAGTGATATCGATCTGTTTTTTATTGAAAGGATCCAATACCTGATCAATCATTACAGCCATCTCCCCTCTCAAAATATTCCGTTTCAAATCCGGTTCTTGCATTCCGTATGCTTTCCAAAGCGCTTGCGGATCAACAGTAGTATGTAGTTTTTCCGTTTCTGCTATCTTCTGAACAAGTTGAACTGCCTCCTCAATACTTAATTTATCCGCTCCTGTTTTTTTGAATTCATCTTTGGCAGCCGGATACACTTCAAACAGACCATCCAGTTCTGACGCCAGCAATACCGTATCCGCTCTCAACCAAGTCTGATTGGACCAGTCCACATTCTTACCGACTCCTTTGAGAATCCCCGTAGAACCAATCCGCTGATAAGAAGCAAACTTCACATCCGAGACAGGGACATCCAGATAAGGAAGCAAATATCCTTTAGCATCCAAAATAGCATTCTGAACATCACGAACGGAAACATCACTTATCTTCTGATTATTCTTCACAGCAAGTGCAGCCAAAGCTCCTGCCGCCTGACCGATCTGCAGTACAACCGGTTGCAAACGAGTCGTTCCATTCATAATATTCGATACGGAAATAGATTTCTCTGCAACAATCAGCCCGTCTACCTCCTGAGGAATCAATGTACCTAACGGCAACCCATACGAAGGGATCGGATGAAAATACAGATTAGGCAACTCTTCATAACCATGATAGCGGGTATGGTGATGATCTACCGGATAATCACCCACAGCAATACAAGTACGGTACAGCTTTTCATCCTGTGTATATGGATTGAGTGCATGATTCAAGTTAAAGCGGACTAATCCGTGAATTCTTCTGGACTCTCTATGATAAGGGATAAAAGGTAACTTATCCTCTGTCGGATATTCATCATCCGCCAATCCAAGTGTATTATACCCCAGTTCATGTTGCAGGAAGTAAACAAAACACATCGTATAATGTTTCGCATATTCCAATGCTTTCACGCGTTCTTCCGGAGTCATTTCAATCAGATTAATATAATAATCATTACCTTCTATCGGCCAATTAATCATATATTTATGATTCGGCAACCGCCCGTAGGTAATCATCATATCTTTAGACCAGACGCGATCCGGCTCTTTAGGAGTTATGCATACCGGACTGGCACAGGCACAGGCAAATTCTTTAGGATCGTATCCTTCAGGTTCCGGAATAGTCACATCCTTACCATAATCTTTTAATATGGCAACATAAGTAATATCCTGCACAATATTATTCTTCTTTTCTGGAGCAATATCCTCGTGCGTGTCATCTCTGCTTTCCATACCAATATCGTACTTCACTCCACAAATTTTTGCCACATCACCCAGTTCGGTGGCATCAATCATGACCTTCGCCCGAACCGTTTTCACACCTAGTCCTTCCACCTTCACTTTAGCGACCCACTCATCTCCCGTCCTTTTTACTTCTTCAAGGCAAGCCTGTTTCCAGACTTTTAGATTATTTTCCGCCGCTACCATTTCGTGAAGAATCTTATTTCCAACTGACGGTTCAAACAATACGTTACTTACCCAACCCGTCTTCAAAGAATCCAGCCCGCCATAATAATCAGACAATCTATTCTTAAATTCTCCCCAAAGTCCGGCAGGCAATCTGTAATTTCCATCCACAGCACTCACACCGGCAGAAGTCAGCATCCCACCCAACCAGGTGCTTTCTTCGAGAATCAGTGTATTGGCTCCCATACGAGCAGACTGGATGCCGGATGTTACACCACTGGCACCTCCACCTATAATAAGTACATCTACCTTATCTTCCTCTGAGTGCATACAAGAAGAGTATGATACTACCAGAAACAGCCCACAGAGTATTTGGAATAAGTTTTTCATCATAATACGATTTGGTTACGGTACATCTTAATTAATATCACGGTACAAATATAGCTATATTTATTAAATAAACAATAGATAATAAAATATTTTATTAATAAAGTTGATTTTCGCTTCTTTATTCATTAATAAGACTATAAATATGAAGCTATTCAGATACCAGTACCCTTATTACCTTATTATATAAGAAGATTTCAAATAACTATCAATGAGAGAATTCACTTTCTATAAGGAATCAGCACAGCATCATCTCAGATTCAATTCTAATTTTTTCGTCAAGAACCTTATTAGTTAATAAAAAAATTAATTATCTTTGTAGATATTACAAAATATAAGAGACGTATGAACCAACAATTCTTGAAAGAAATAGAAATGGGCTCTAAAAATGCCCTCGTTAAAAAGAGGATCATTACACATTATATATATAATGGTAGTTCCACTATTCCCGATCTTTCAAAAGAACTAGATCTAAGCGTGCCCACAGTCACCAAATTTATCGGTGAAATGTGTGAGGACGGATATATCAATGATTACGGAAAACTGGAAACCAGCGGTGGACGCCACCCGAATCTCTATGGATTGAATCCGGAATCCGGTTATTTTATAGGTGTAGACATCAAAAGATTTGCAGTCAATATCGGACTGATCAATTTTAAAGGTGATATGGTAGAGTTAAAAATGAATATCCCCTATAAATTTGAGAATTCGATAGAAGGGATGAACGAGTTGTGCAAACTCATTCTCAACTTCATCAAAAAACTTCCTATTAATAAGGAGAAGATTTTAAATATCAATGTAAATGTATCGGGACGGGTAAATCCGGAATCCGGATATAGTTTCAGCCAGTTCAATTTTGAGGAACGCCCGTTGGCGGATGTCCTGTCGGAAAAGCTGGGTCATAAAGTAACCATTGACAACGACACCCGTGCCATGACTTACGGAGAATATATGCAAGGGTGTGTAAAAGGAGAAAAAGATATTATTTTCGTCAACGTCAGCTGGGGAGTCGGCATCGGAATTATTATCGACGGCAAAGTCTACACAGGAAAATCCGGTTTCTCGGGAGAGTTCGGTCACGTCAATGCATACGACAATGAAATCATCTGCCATTGCGGCAAAAAAGGGTGTCTGGAAACAGAAGCATCCGGCTCTGCCCTTCATCGCATTCTTTTGGAGCGTATTAAAAGCGGAGAAAGCTCTATTCTTTCCACCCGAATATCCGGTGAAGAAGACCCCATCACGCTTGACGAAATCATCACAGCCGTCAACAAGGAAGATCTGCTTTGTATTGAAATTGTTGAAGAAATAGGGCAAAAGCTGGGAAAACAAATTGCAGGATTAATCAATATCTTCAATCCGGAACTGGTCATTATAGGCGGAACTTTATCTTTAACGGGAGATTATATCACCCAACCCATCAAAACAGCGGTACGTAAGTATTCACTCAATCTGGTCAACAAAGACTCTGCCATCATTACATCCAAATTGAAGGATAAAGCAGGTATTGTAGGCGCGTGTATGCTGGCACGCAGCAGAATGTTCGAAAGTTAAACTACCGTTACTTTATGCAAAGAGTTATGGTAAAGGAAGATTTTAAATTAAAGCTCAAAAAATATTCAGAATCCTTTTGTTTTCTCAAATAAAGCTGTAATTTTGCACGCCGTAAACGAGAAACAAACCGCCGCTATAGCTCAGTTGGTAGAGCAACGCATTCGTAACGCGTAGGTCGCCAGTTCAAGTCTGGCTAGCGGCTCTTGAATAAAACGCTGATTATCATATATTTAATCAGCGTTTTTCTTTTCTAAAAATTCAGTTCTGAATAAAAAAAACATAAATCTGCATATATATTTGCACAAAATTGTATAGTAGAATTGTGTTTTGATTATTCGACTATGGCAACAATCAGATTAACAGTTTTAAGTTCCATTAAGGAACATGATGGCAGACTACCCATCTTAGTCTGCATCTCCCAGAAAAAAGACCGTACTTACATCAAAACAGAATTTCTGTTAGATGACATCTCAGAATTTGATAACGGCAAGGTAGCCTACCGTAAGGACGCAAACGTTATGAATAAGAGATTAGAATTTGTATACTCACAATACAAAGAAAAATTCGATTCCATTGAAGACATTGAATATTTCTCAGCACTCCAAATAAAACAAATCATAACGTCAAAAGAACGCCCATCTCATATTTCATTTTTGGAATTTTGGAAGAAAAGGATTAATGAGATTAGGGAAGAAGGCAGAGAAAGCTACGCAAAAATGAACGAAGAAACAATTCGAGTATTTTCCAATGCTGAAGGAGATATCCCCATTCCCGCAATCAACACTCTGCTAATTGAGCATTTTAAGAAATGGATGACAAAGAAAGGTTATGCTAACGGAAATATAGGACTGAGGTTAACTCACTTGAAAGCTAGAATTAACGAACTAATAAAAGCCGGTATTCTCAAACAGGATGTACATCCCTTTGCCTACACTAAAATTCCGACTGCCGATCCTAAAGAATGCGATTTGACAATAAAGGAATTTCGGAAAATACGCAATACAGAAGTAGAAGGCAAAAGAATGAATCTTGGAAAAGACATGTTACTACTCTCTTTTTATTTATGCGGAATAAACTTAAAGGATCTATTAACCGTTAACTTATCAGGTGATGTTCTCTCATTTGAAAGAAGCAAGACATTAAACGCAAAAACTGGAAAAACAGTTATAACAATTCCGATACACAATGAAGCAAAAGCTATTATAAATAAATACATAAACAAAAAGGGGGTACTGGATCTAGGATATTCTTATTCCTACCCCAACCTACAAAGATATATCAATCTTTGCATGAGAAATCTAAAAGAATATTTAGAAATCGAACAAACACTCTGTTTTTATTCCGCACGCAAAACATTCGCACAGTTTGCTTCAGAACTAGGTATCCCAGATGGAGTTATTGACTATTGTCTTGGGCATTCTGATAAAAGTAAAGGGATTATCAGATATTACACACGCGTCAAACAGAAGCAAGCAGAAATTGCAATTAATAGAGTCATTGACTATACCAACAGCCCAGAGAAATATACCGAATTTCTAGAGATGAGGGCGGACATAATGTTGATGAAGGGATAAGTAATAAATAACTAAATCTTTTTTTATCTTTGTTGCAAAATTAATGATATGACATTTGACGAAGCTATTTCTTTATTAGAACGCATAAAAGATACAGCTATTGGTAGCCCTATTAAAGGCAAGCCAATACAATCGTTATTTATCGCCCCAACCTGCTGGGAGGAAATGCATATATTTATGACTGCCCGTATTCAGAAAGGAGAAGATGAAGCCGTAAGCGATTTCATTGGAAAAAGTTTCTCCGTATATGGTGTATCTATTAGCTATATTGAACCCGATATTCCAAAATGGGAAATGACTATTTTGGATGACTGGGAAAAAACTATCTATAACTAATAAACTATTACCTATGAGCAAATACCAAACAATTTTGTTTATAGGAAAAGAATTAGTTATGAAAAAGCAAATAGAAATACATAAGATAGACATATCCAGCAGCCTTCCGTTGCAATTTGCCGATGAAGGAATAAAGGCTGGCTTTCCCTCTCCTGCTCAGGACTATATGGAACAGGCGATTGACTTGAACAAAGAACTGATCCGTCATCCGGCGTCTACGTTCTACGGACGTGTGACGGGAGACTCGATGAGAGACGAAGGAATAGAAGAAGGTGACATACTGGTCATCGACAAGTCATTAGAACTGATGGATGATGATTTGGCAGTATGCTTTATCGATGGTGAGTTCACCGTCAAAAGAGTAAGACTGGAGCCGGAAGCTATCTGGCTGGTCCCTTCCAATCCGGATTATCCACTGATAAAAGTAACCAAGGAGAATGACTTCATGATCTGGGGAATCGTTACATTTACAATCAAAAAGAATCGGAGGAAAAGATAATGTTCGGACTAATAGATTGCAATAACTTTTATGCTTCCTGCGAACGGGTATTCAATCCGGCTCTAAACGGAAAGCCTGTCGTTGTACTATCCAACAACGACGGATGTGTCATTGCAAGAAGTAATGAAGCCAAGGCATTAGGGATCAAAATGGGTGTCCCTGCATATCAAATTAAAGACCTTGTCAGTAGCAATCAAGTTACAGTATTCTCGTCGAACTACACTTTATATGGAGATATGTCCGGACGTGTAATGTCAATATTGGCAGATTTAGCTCCCGAACTGGAAGTTTATTCAATTGATGAAGCATTCGTCAATCTAGTCGGCATTCAAGAGATTCAATCTCTCGGAGCAAAAATTGTCAATCAAGTAACACGTGGTACTGGCATACCGGTAAGTCTCGGTATTGCTTCAACTAAAACACTTGCAAAAGTCGCTAATAAGTTCGCGAAGAAATATCCGGCATACAATCGTATATGTATTATTGATACAGAAGAAAAAAGAATCAAGGCTTTACAACTTACTGACATTAGCGATGTATGGGGAATCGGACGTCGGCAAGCTGCAAAGTTGGAAAAACAAGGAGTGAAAACAGCCTATGACTTTACTCAGCTTTCCAGTTCATGGGTGCGCAAGAACATGACAGTAGTCGGTGAACGTACTTGGAAGGAACTATGCGGTATCTCATGTATTGATATGGAATCAGCCCCACCGGCAAAGAAACAAATTTGTACTTCACGCTCATTTGGCAAAATGCTAACCGATATTAACACAATGGCCGAAGCAATAGCAACACACGCTTCCACCTGTGCAAAAAAACTTCGTAAACAGAAGTCTTATGCCATGTCTCTCATAGTATTCATTCACACGAATAACTTCCGAGAAGATTTACCGCAATACTGGAAGAATACAGTAATACATCTTCCGGTGCCAACAAACGACACTCAAGAGATAGTACATTATGCGCTATCTGGATTTAAGACAATATTCATGCAAGGATATCAATATAAAAAGGCAGGCGTTATCATCACTGAAATAACGGAAGGCGCACAGCTTGGACTATTTGATTCCGTAGACCGTGAGAAGCACAATAAGCTCATGCAAATCGTAGACAAGATCAACGGTGATCACGGTCAACGCATCAAACTGGCAGTGCAAGGAAACGGAAGAGAATGGAGGTTAAAACAAGAACAGCTCTCCGGACACTATACAACCGATATAAACCAAATAATAAATATTAATTGTAGTATATAGAGGTAGCTTATTCGGCTACCTCTTTTTACAATCATTATTTTAGTGCAAATTTACGCTTCACAAACAGCTTACTACGTGCAAAGTCATGAAAGTCAATTAATATTGCTAGCTTCTTAATTTCCTTCTCATTTCGCAAAACTTTTATTGCTTTCACGAAGTCGGTATATTCGAAACGCAACCAGTGACAATAAAATTCTCCATCCATTATCCAAGGAACATCGGCATTTGTACGACCACCACTCCTATAACAAGCATACATACGTTTAATGATATCCTGTTCAAAATTCCACCGGTATTGCCATTCCAACTGATCCGTGGTAATTACCTCCATTTCACGCAAGTATTCAAATACATCTTTGACAGATACGAATATTACTCCATCTTTTTCAATATATCCAATTCTCTTAGCCATAACATTTAATTTAAAAGTTGTGTAAACTTACATATATCTACAGTAGTAGAACTTTTTGACTTTAATAAATAAGTTAAATTAAACTATTAATACATATTTTAAACACGATGAATTATAGCATGATTGGTGCAAAAAAAGCCCCGACTACACTTAGTCGAGGCTAATTTTTGGAATTAATAACGTATTATCTTCTCTCGATCTCGAAAACTAGCAATTTTTCCGTAGAGAGATGATGCAACAGACATCCACGTCTGTATACAAATATACTAATTATAAATGAGATGGGCAAAAGAAAAGCCTCGAATCAGAGAGACGGGGCAAAATACTTATGATAACTATATAGCATGCAAATTTATTATCCACTAGGAATATTAGGATCATATATGTCTACATCAGTAACATTAATCCCTTTCTCCTCAAAATAACGATCCCTTGCCATTACAGCAATGACTTTCATATATGAAGTTAATGAACTCCCAGAATTATATGCGTCCAGTTTTATTTTAGCCAATTCTTCTTCTTTTAGAAACTTCTCAGGAAACACAACAGCCTGTTCTATACAAAATTGTTGAATATCGTATGGATTCTTAGATTGTGCATTCTCTTCTATAAGAAACTTTATGCGCATCCAGTTATTATCAAACATTTCATAAATGCCGAGTTTATTTACCATCTCGTATCCTACTGCCGTGATAGACAATGGACTGTGCGTTTGGGTAAATGGATCGGTTATAATGCCTTTATTTCGTTGCAAACTTTGAGTAAGACTTTCAATATTCTTTTGCATAAATGAAATGGAAGTATCTATTCTTGAAATAGAGGTTTCTATATTAGTATGTTTATCAGTTTGGCTTTCTATTTTCAGTTTATGATCAGCACATGGTAGTCCCTCTAGTTTTGCTAAGATTGTAGAAAGTGCCTCTAACTTCTGGGTATGCGCGCTACAAGGAAGGTTATCCATGTTTTTGACTCTGTCATACATGCCACGTGCCCACCATATAAGAAATATGAGCGCAGAGACAAGTATTAATCCTATCAAAAAAGATAAGCCAAAATTGTCTTTTATCAAATTCGCCAAGAGTTCATTCATCGTGCATTTACAATCGTTATAATCACTAGTTTTACTACAAATAAAGACATAAAATGTTTACTTCCAATATAGGTATTATGCAATATTAGCGTAAAAGTCATGCAATTATGATGCAAAAGTAGTGGAATTTATCAAAAGTGAAAATTTATTAGTTAATTAATTAACTAATTATGCTACCAAACATACAAAAAATGGCATGTTTACATTACAATTACCCTATTTCTTTCTCCATCTATACA
>ERZ779656.1724-NODE-1724-length-10951-cov-7.360775_pt1 | contig 10951 bp, 10 predicted proteins | sample MGYA00511102_ERZ779656 | MGnify/ENA primary metagenome ERZ779656 (study PRJEB29588, sample SAMEA2143980) | human gut metagenome | biome: human gut; feature: human-associated habitat; material: faeces | place: Denmark | collected 2008/2010 ... | reverse complement strand
TACCACCACGACGGACTATTGCGGAAACGTGGTCTATGAGAACGGTGTTCAGAAGTTGCTGCTGACTGATGAGGGTTATGTTACTTTGAGTGACAGCAAGTATCATTACTACTTGAAAGACCATCAGGGTAATAACCGGGTAGTCATCAACCAGAGCGGCACGGTAGAGGAGACGAACCATTACTATCCGTTCGGTGGTGTGTTTGCAAGTTCAGGCAATGTGCAGCCTTACAAGTACAACGGCAAGGAGTATGATGGCAAGAAGGGGTTGAACTGGTATGACTACGGGGCACGGCATTATGATGCGGCGCTGGGGAGATTTACAACGAATGATAGGTTTTCCGAGAAGTATCACTCATTGTCTCCGTATCAGTATGGAGCGAATAATCCAGTGAATACCATTGACATCAATGGAGATAGCTTGCTTATTGTAACTCCAGCAGCTATTGAAGCTATTTACAATGGTTTGCAGGATGGTAGTAACATAAAGATGCAATTCAATAATGGTATATTGGATCCAACTTCCATTGCGAAACAAGCTAATAGTAGTAATGATTTCTTTCTGAAAGACTTATTTGAGATTGCCAATAGTGAGAAAATGGTAGAACTGTCATTATCTGATAAGAATACATATAAAATGAATGGGAAGACTGTAGAAGAAACTTTTGGTACTCCTTATGACGATGATGATAGCGAAATACCTGCTCATCAAAAAGAAGAGTATTCAAAGGCTGGAGTCCCTTTTGGAAAACATATTCAAGGAAATTTAGGTCAGACATTAGTACCTGACAAGAGGTTAGCTTCCGGTAAGAGTTCAACCAATAGCCATGTACAAGTCATAATTAATAAGAATGGCACTTTGAATCATCGAACAGTTGGGATTGCACACGAATTTGGGCATGTTATTTTATACTTGAGGAATGTACCGTTTAGCCACGGACAGCCAGGGGTCAATAATTTTATATACAATAAAAGAGCTGATGTAATGTCAAAACGATTAGGATATGACTATTAAATTAAAACTATTTTTCATGTTTATTATGCTTCCGCCATTATTGTACGGACAAAATAAGTTGGTGGAAGAAAGTATAATATATTCAAGTGATATAAGTTCCTATAAAAAGAAGATAGAAAAAACTATCTTTTTTGATACTGAGACCAACTTACCAGTTTTTGAATTGATATTGGATACTGCAAGATCTTCTAAAATGTATACTTCTTATTATTTTAGGAAGCGGTTGCGAGAAGTCTCAACGGAAATTTCTTATATTGGTGGAAACGAATCATTAAGGAAATACCAAGATAGTCTTTATTGGGAAAACTACAATGGTGATGAACAGAATGCCTCTTGTTTATACACTATTCTTTTTGACAGAAAACTTAAAATTAGAGAAATAAAAATTGTGAAAAGGGCAGGGTATAATAACTCCAAGTATAATTACGATAAGTTAATAAAAAAAATACTCCTATCCACTGAAGGAAGTTGGCAAAAAACGAATAATGCACTTTCTGAAGAATGGTATTTTATATTTGGACGTTTCTTGATAAGATAAAATATTCTGTTTCAGTGTATGTTCTTCCCCCATTGTTCCCAAGTCCCCGAATCTCTGATTCAATAAACTAAATGATTCCCTGCTTATGTCTTTTGAATATAAGCAGGGAATTTGTTTTTCAGTTTGGCTTCGTGAATCATCTGCCTTTTGCTTTCTATACGCAATTTTTCCGGTCAGCTTTCGGTTATTAAAACCACCGATGAAGACCTGAACGTGAGCTACACCTTTACCGATGAGATGGGACATGTTGTATTGACGCGTCAGATGAAAGGCAGTGAAACGCACGACACTTACTATGTGTATGACGACAAAAGTAATCTTTGTTTCGTACTCCAGCCTATGTACCAGAGCTCGGCCAATCTCGACTTGTATGCTTTTCAGTACAAATACGACGGACGCAACCGCTGTATCTGGAAGAAGCTTCCCGGTGCGGGATATATGGAAATGGTGTATGACAATGCCGACCGCCTGGTATTCTCGCAGGACGGCAACCAGCGTGCCCTTACATCCGGTAACTGGACGTACTACAAGTACGACGGGCTGAACCGCCTGACGGAACAGGGGACTTGTACCAACAAAGTGACCACTTCTGGAACGAATGTACTTGTGCAGCACTTCTATGACAGTTACGCTTTCCGTTCGCAAGCAGGTTTCAATAACAGCAATTTCCCTGATGATGCTTCGGGCAATGGAAAAGGTGCCTTGACTGCAAGTGTGGCAACGGTACTTGGTAGTAGTAACAAGATTTATACCGCATACTACTATGACATCAAGGGCCGTGTGGTGAAGACTGTACAAAGTAATCCTTTGGGTGGTTATGATGTAGCAGCTACCGTCTATACTTTTACAAACAAGCCTGCTACAGTGACCCATACCCACACGGCAAGCGGAAAAACAACCCGCACGGAAGTGTATACTTACAGCTACAACCATGCGGACAGACTCTTGAAAGTAGAGCATACATTAGGCGGCACCAAGATAACCCTTGCCGACTATGCGTATGACAACTTGGGAAGACTGCAATCAAAGTCCCTGCACGGAAGTGCCACCAACAAGCTGACGTATGCCTATAATGTCCGTGGCTGGCTGACGGGAATTAGTGGAAGCAAGTTTACACAGAATCTGTACTACAACACCGGCACCGGCACCGCCAAATACAACGGCAGCATCAGCAGCATGACGTGGAAAGCTGGAAATGAGAGCACTATCCGTGGCTATAAGTTCACTTACGACGGATTAAGCCGTCTGATGAACGCCACTTACGGCGAAACAGCCGGCATCAATACGAACACCAACCGCTTCAGCGAGAACGTGACGGGCTATGACAAGAACGGCAACATCAAGACCTTGCAACGTTACGGTCAGACCGCTGCTTCCAGTTACGGTTTGATTGATAACCTGACTTTCACCCTCGCCGGCAATCAGTTGAGCCGTGTGGACGATGCGGCAGCAGCTTCTGCCTACAATGGTGGTTTCGAGTTCAAGGACGGCGTGAAGCAGGCGAATGAATACAACTACGATTCCAACGGGAATTTAACTAAAGATTTAAACAAGGGAATTACCAATATATCGTATAATTGTTTAAATTTGCCTAGTGTAGTAACTTTTAGTGATGGTAGCACGATTACCTATACTTATGCAGCCGACGGCACAAAGCTGAAAACTGTCCATAAGACAGGCAGCACTACCACCACGACGGACTATTGCGGAAACGTGGTCTATGAGAACGGTGTTCAGAAGTTGCTGCTGACCGATGAAGGCTATGTTACTTTGAGCGACGGCAAGTACCATTACTACTTGAAAGACCATCAGGGGAACAACCGTGTAGTAATCAACCAGAGTGGCACTGTAGAGGAGACTAACCATTACTATCCGTTCGGTGGTGTGTTTGCAAGTACAGGCAATACCCAGCCTTACAAGTACAACGGCAAGGAACTTGATGCGAAGAAGGGCTTGAACTGGTATGATTATGGGGCGAGACATTATGATGCGGTATTGGGTAGGTTTACGACGAATGACAGATTTGCCGAGAAATATTATTCGATGTCTCCGTATCAGTATGGGGCGAATAGTCCGGTTGGGAATATTGATGTGAATGGAGATAGTATTAGAGTTTACACTGAAACTCAGTCCTTTGGTCACACGTGGATTAGTGTTGGTGAAGGATCTAATATGACTGTTTATAGCTACGGACGATACAATGGGACTAACAAAGGACCAGATAGAAGCTCTAATTCTTTAGGAAACGGTTCCGGTGTTCTTTTAAAGTTAATGGGGGATGAAGCAAAAGCTTACAATGACAAAAAGGCAGCTGGCGGAATGTCTGTATTTGTAGTAACAGATGTGGCAGATGAAAAAGTTGCTAATATTTTAGACGAAAAGTTTAATATGTCAACTACAATGCCAGATAATCCTAAAAGTGATTATTATAACAGTTCTTCTGCTCGTATTATTGATGAATATAAGCTGACAAGTAATAATTGTACAACAATGGTATCTGATGTATTAAATAAAAGCGGGTCAAATGCTCTGAAAGAGACAAGGCTACAACAAACAAGCAATTTTGGAACATGGACTACTATTCCTATTGTCAACAGATTTATTCTTCCAATATCAATGCAGAATCATTTAGTGAGAATATCCAAACCTGGAGGTGTAGTTTATAAAACAAGATAGATTATGAAATGGCTTAGAATTGTGTTTGTTGCCACATCAATAATTCTTTCATTAGTAATTGTATGCGCAATTATTAATTGTGAAATTAGTTATAAATATGAGATTGAAAATCGATGTGGGGATAAAATTGATATCTTATGGGTTGAGGAGTGGCTAAAAGAAACGATTAAAGTATGGAAGTTTTTTCTATGCTATGTAATCATTAATATCTTTTATTTAATAGCTTCTCTTGTCAATAGCCGTAAATCTTCAAAAGAAAAATGCAGTTTATCATAAACAAACGCAGTCTCTTTTGTATTGATAATTAGGGCGTCTTGACCTGATATGAATTGACTATTTTATCGCTATCCTAACATCAGATATCTTATATCTTGCATGTTAGGATAGCTTTTTTCTTTCTAATACTGATACGGCGGCCTTAACCGTCTGACTGCTTTCACCCACGGCGCAGGCCGCTATACAGAAAAGGTGACCGGTTACGACAAGAACGACAATGTCCTGTCTTCGCAGTGCTACGGGCAGACCTCCGCATCAGTCTACGCCCTAATCATTCTTACGGGCAATCTGCTGAATCATGTGGACGATACCGCTACGACTTCTGCTTACAACAATGGCTTCGAGTTCAAGGACGGTGTTAAGCAGGCGAACGAGTACGTTTATGATGCGAACGGCAATTTGACCAAAGATTTAAACAAGGGAATTAGCAATATTACGTATAATGTATTAAATTTGCCAACGGGCGTCACTTTTGCTTCCGGCGGTTTCATACAGCATGGCTATACTGCCGACGGCATCAAGCGGCGCATGATGTATAAGGAGGCAGATGGTTCGGGCAATCCGGTTCCTACTGTGTATTGCTGCAATGTGGTCTATGAAAACGGTGTTGCCAGGCTTCTTCTTACGGAAGAGGGGTATGTTACGCTTTCGGACAAGAAGTATCACTATTACCTGCAGGACCATCAGGGGAACAACCGCGTTGTCCTCAGTTCCAGCGGTGCTGTTGAGGAAGCGATTACTATCCTTTTGGTGGGGTATTTGCAAGCTCAGGCAATGTGCAGCCTTATAAATACAACGGCAAGGAGTACGATGGCAAGAAGGGATTGAATTGGTATGATTATGGGGCACGCATGTATGATGCTGCGCTGGGAAGGTTTACGACGGTGGACCCTTCTGCTGAAAATTACTTCAATACAAGTCTCTATGCTTATTGCGGGAATAATCCTATTAATCGGATTGACCTTGACGGATTACTTTTGGCTCGAATATTGATATATAAGGTCCTATGATTCAATAAAGTGAACGATTCCCTGCTTTCATCACTATATGTCAACAGGGAATTTTACCTTTTATATAAGGCTACACCCTTTCCCTGACATGGTGTAGCCATTTACCCCAAAGGGTGTAGCTATCCGGGGCAAAGGGTGTAGCCCTGTTTAATGTGCCTTATCAGTGCCTGCGGCACACATAATCCGTTATTGATTTATGAAAAATCCCCCGTCGTAAGTGGGAAGAAAGAAATTTGTTTCAAATCTCCCCGAAATCATGTACCTTTGTGGCGGTACCTAAAAAAGGAGGTAACAAGATGATAAACAAGATAAATTCCGTATGCGTATATTGTGCTTCGAGCACAAAGATAGATTCCGTTTATTTCGATGCAGCCCGTGAGCTGGGCGCTTTGCTGGGGCAGCGGCAAATTCGCCTGATTAATGGTGCGGGAAATATGGGACTGATGTCCGCTGTGTCCGATGCGGCACTCCGGGCAGGGGGAGAGGTGACGGGCGTCATTCCCCACTTCATGGTGGAGCAGGGATGGCATCACACCGGACTTACCCAACTCGTGGAAGTGGAAAGCATGCACCAGCGGAAAAAGACAATGGCCGACCTGAGCGATGCCGTCATCGCCCTGCCCGGTGGTTGCGGCACCCTGGAAGAACTGCTGGAAATCATCACTTGGAAGCAACTCGGACTGTATCTGAACCCGATTGTGATACTGAATGTCAAGAACTATTTCGACCCTCTGCTCGATATGCTCCGACAGGCGGTGGACGAAAACTTCATGCGTACGCAGCACGGTGCCATCTGGCATGTGGCGCAGACACCGCAGGAAGCCGTGGAACTGATATATACCACTCCCTTGTGGGACGCCTCCATCCGTAAATTCGCTGCAATATGATAGGGCTGTTGATGGCTTGGGCAGTAGTGGGGACGGAGGGGATTCCTATTCCATATTCTCCGAGAATGGACGATGGCATCACCGTGGTCCTTTTGTGCTGTTTCTTTCTGTCGGCCTATGTCTTGTCACGCAGCCGCAAGTTCCTGCTGCAACTGGTGAAGGATTTCCTGCTTCATCGCGAACGTACCAGCATATTTGCCACTTCCACAGCCGCCGATATGCGCTATTTGCTGCTGCTCATCCTGCAGACTTGCATCCTTGCGGGTGTCTGTATCTTCAGCTACTTCAATGATATACAGCCGGAACTGGTACGTCATGTGTCGCCGGGGCTTCTGCTGGGGATTTACATCGGTGTGTGTCTCTTCTATTTGTGCTTGAAGTGGATGCTCTACTCTTTTCTGGGTTGGATTTTTTTTGACGAAAGTGTTACAACGCTATGGCTTGAGTCCTATTCTACGCTACTTTATTACTTGGGATTCGCCCTTTTCCCGTTTGCCCTGTTCGTAGTCTATTTTGATTTGAGTTTGCAGCTGACGATAATAATCGGATTGATTTTAGCCTTTTTTGCTAAAATATTGATGTTATACAAGTGGTTAAAGCTTTTTTGTAACAATTTATATGGCGGTTTGCTTTTAATTGTGTACTTTTGTGCCCTTGAAATCATGCCTTGTTTTGTGTTATATCAAGGCGTGACGCAGCTAAACGATTATTTGATAATAAAATTTTAGGACGTTGAAAATTAAGAAAGTACTTGTGTCGCAGCCGAAACCGGCATCAGAGAAATCTCCTTACTACGACATCGCCGAGAAGTATGGTGTGAAAATAGATTTTCGCCCATTTATCAAAGTGGAGAGCCTTTCAGCGAAAGAGTTCAGACAACAGAAAATTTCGGTCTTGGATCATACTGCCGTTATTTTTACTTCGCGTCATGCTATTGATCATTTCTTCCACTTGTGTACAGAATTGCGTGTGACAATTCCCGAAACAATGAAGTATTTCTGCGTGACGGAGGCCGTTGCTCTGTATATCCAAAAGTATGTGCAGTATCGTAAGCGTAAGATTTTCTTCGGAAACACCGGGAAGATTGACGATTTGATACCTTCCATTGTTAAGCATAAGACTGAAAAGTACTTGGTACCGATGTCGGATGTACACAATGATGACGTGAAGAATCTGCTGGATAAGAATAAGATTCAGCACACGGAAGCTGTCATGTACCGCACTGTCAGCAATGATTTTGCTGCAGATGAGGCTTTTGATTATGACATGCTGGTGTTCTTCAGTCCGGCAGGCATCAGTGCCTTGAAGAAGAATTTCCCTGATTTTGACCAGAAGGAAATCAAGATCGGAACATTCGGCTCTACCACTGCCCAGGCAGTCCGTGATGCCGGACTTCGTCTTGACCTGGAAGCTCCCAGCGTGCAGGCACCCTCAATGACGGCGGCGCTTGACATGTTTATCAAGGAGAATAATAAAGGAAAGTAAAAAGAGTTATGAGTTATAAGTTATGAGTGATTTGCTTATAGCTTGTAGACATAACAATGGATTTATAAAATTGAGCTACAAGTGGTTGTGCTTTTATGTCGCCAGGTACTTGTAGCTCGTTTTTGTATCGCCCCATAACTTATCACTCATAACTCATCACCCATCACTCATAACTTATAACTCATCACCCCATGCCAAATACCTTGCGTAAGTCCGAACGGTTGGACAAGAAGAAAGTGATAGAGAAGATGTTTGCGGGCGGCTCACGCTCGTTTTCGGTTTTCCCTTTGCGTGTGGTGTATCTGCCGGTGGAGGAGCTGGAGGCACCCGTTTCCATTCTTGTAAGTGTTTCGAAACGCCGTTTCAAGCGGGCGGTGAAGCGCAACCGCGTGAAACGCCAGATACGTGAAGCCTACCGCATGAACAAACACGGACTGCTGGCCGTGCTGACGGAAAAAAAGTGCCGTCTGGCCGTGGCCTTTATCTATCTTTCGGACCAGTTGGTAGACTCTTCTGTCATTGAGGACCGTATGAAGACAGCTTTGGCACGCATTGCCGAGAAGGTAGCGGCAAATGCTGAAGCCGAGCAAACTCCGCAGGTGTCATGAAGCGTCTGCTTTCATATCTGCTGCTGCTTCCCATCTATTTCTATCAGAAGTGCATATCGCCCATGATAGGGCCTTCATGCCGTTTTACCCCCACTTGTTCGCAATATGCGGTGGAGGCCATCAAGAAACACGGACCTTTCAAGGGGTTTTGTCTGGCAGTCAGGCGCATTCTGCGCTGCCATCCCTGGGGAGGTTCCGGATATGATCCCGTTCCATGAATATTCCAGTTGACATACATACACACCGGCTTCCGCAAGTACCCGGAACTGCCATTGCAAATTGCTATCCCGAAACGTTCTCTCCACAGAGCGGCGGATGGTATTCGGTGGGGATACATCCCTGGCGTATAGGTCGGAGTGGAGGTGAACACTCAGGAGTTGAAGGTGCTGTGGCTAGCAGGGTGTGCGGCCTGGAGGAGTTAGTGCGCCATCCCCAAGTACTTGCCGTGGGCGAAGCCGGGCTGGACAAGCTGGCAGATGCTCCGATGGATTTGCAGGTGGAAGTGTTCAGGTGCCAGGCATGTTTGGCAGAGGAAGTGGGAAAGCCGCTGGTGATTCATCTGGTGAAGGCGGTTGATGAACTGCTGAAGGTGAAGCGGGACTTGCGCCCGTCGAATCCGTGGATAATACATGGTTTCCGTGGCAAGGCGGCGCTGGTGGAGGAATATCTGAAACATGGCTTTTACCTTTCATTCGGGGAGAAATACCAGGAAGTAGCCTTGTGCCGGGTACCTGCCGACCGGCTGTTCATCGAAACGGATGAAAGCGAAGTTTCCATCGGGGAATTGTATGCACGCGCTGCCGAAGTGCGCGGCATCTCTCCCGAGGAGCTTGGAGAAACACTCCGGAGAAATGTCTGCAAAGTCTTTTTTAAACCCTAAGAGTTGTTTCTTCGAATAAAGAGTCGTATTTTTGCGCAGATTAAAATAGGAATCAAACAATTCATAGATAATCACTTAAATAATTAATCAGATAACTTAATCATTCGATGAATTTTGTAGAAGAATTAAGATGGCGTGGCATGCTCCACGATATGATGCCGGGTACGGAAGAACTTCTGGCTAAGGAACAAGTGACTGCATACATTGGTTTCGACCCTACTGCGGACTCTTTGCACATCGGGCACCTTTGCAGTGTGATGATTTTGCGTCACTTCCAGCGTTGCGGACACAAGCCGTTGGCACTGATTGGCGGTGCTACGGGTATGATTGGTGACCCTTCCGGAAAGTCTGCCGAACGCAATCTGCTTACGGAAGAGACGTTGCAGCGCAACCTGGCCGGTATGAAGGCCCAGCTCTCCAAGTTCCTGGATTTTGATTCGGATGCCCCCAACCGTGCCGAGTTGGTGAACAACTACGATTGGATGAAGAACTTCACTTTCCTCGATTTTGCCCGTGAAGTGGGTAAGCACATCACCGTAAACTATATGATGGCGAAAGATTCTGTAAAGAAGCGTCTGAACGGTGAGGCACGTGACGGTCTTTCCTTCACGGAATTCACCTACCAGCTGTTGCAGGGGTACGACTTCCTTCATCTGTATGAAACCAAAGGCTGCAAGCTCCAGATGGGTGGCAGCGACCAGTGGGGTAACATCACCACCGGTGCCGAACTGATTCGCCGTACGAACGGTGGGGAGGTATTTGCACTGACCAGCCCGCTGATTACGAAGGCCGACGGTGGCAAGTTCGGCAAGACAGAGTCCGGAAACATCTGGCTCGACCCGCGCTACACTTCTCCATATAAGTTCTACCAGTTCTGGCTGAACGTGAGCGACGAGGATGCCAAACGCTACATCAAGATATTCACCGCACTGTCCAAGGAAGAGATTGACGCTCTGACGGCCGAGCACGACGCTGCTCCCCACTTGCGCGTCCTTCAGAAGTGTCTGGCGAAGGAAGTGACTATCATGGTTCACTCCGAAGAGGACTATAATGCCGCCGTGGATGCATCCAACATCTTGTTTGGCAATGCAACTTCGGATGCACTGAAGAAGTTGGACGAAGATACGCTGCTGGCTGTGTTCGAGGGTGTTCCCCAGTTCGAAATATCCCGTGATGTACTGGCTACCGGTGTGAAGGCGGTGGATTTGTTCGTGGATAATGCTGCTGTATTCGCTTCCAAGGGCGAGATGCGTAAGCTGGTGCAAGGCGGTGGCGTTTCTCTGAATAAGGAGAAACTGGCTGCTTTCGACCAGGTGATTACGACAGCCGACCTGCTGGACGAAAAATACCTGCTGGTACAGCGCGGCAAGAAGAATTACTATCTGATTATCGCCAAATAACGGTAGCCTAAAGAGAAGTAATTAAGGAAATGATGCTTCGGCAGTAAAAATAGCCCCGAAATATTTGGATATTTCGGGGCTTCCTTTTATCTTTGCACCGCTTTTTAACAGAAAGCCCTATGTTTGGACTATGGTGTAATGGTAGCACAACAGGTTTTGGTTCTGTTTGTCCAGGT
>ERZ779656.1720-NODE-1720-length-10975-cov-2.459982_pt1 | contig 10975 bp, 8 predicted proteins | sample MGYA00511102_ERZ779656 | MGnify/ENA primary metagenome ERZ779656 (study PRJEB29588, sample SAMEA2143980) | human gut metagenome | biome: human gut; feature: human-associated habitat; material: faeces | place: Denmark | collected 2008/2010 ... | reverse complement strand
GACATGTTCTTCATCACGTTGATGTAGACGATCTTGCCGTCGAAAAGCTTGACGACGGACTCCGCCGCGTCGGCCATGGACTCAAGGAAGGCATTCTGCTCGGTCGTCCACATCTCTTCGGGCTTGCCCGCGCCGTGGATGTTCGCCTTGCCTGCGCTGGACGCGCATCCGATGGAGAGCTGTTTGAGCGCGCCGCCGAAGCCGCCCATCGGGTGGCCCTTGAAGTGGGAAAGAACGAGCATGGAATCATAATTTTTGATATCCTTGCCGACCAGATTCTTCTGGATGCGCTTGCCGTTCGGGATGGGGAGCTCAAGATCGGGACCCTCGGCATCGAGAATGTCGACATCGAAGAGCTTGCTCCAGCCGTGTTTGATCATCGTGCGGCGGTGGGCGTCGGTCGTGTTGCGCTCGCCGGGATAGGCGGTGTTGCACTCAACGATGGTGCCGTGTACGGTCTCGACCATCGGCTGCCAGAACTCGGGCGTCAGAAAGTTCTGGTTGCCCGGTTCTCCGGAGTGCACCTTGACGGCGACCTTGCCGGGCAGCTCGAGACCCACGGCCTTGTAGAGCTCCACGACCTTTTCCGGCGTGATCTGCTTGGAAAAATAAACCTTTGCTTTCATATTTTGATCCTCCTGCGGTGGATAGTTTACTGCTTGGGACGTATCTAATGCGAAGCGTCCCTATAAAAACAGCATAAAGCAAAAGCACGCAGGATGCAAATGAAAAAATGAATGGACACGTTTTTTTGGCTGAATTCCCGCGCGGAGGTGTATATTTCTGAGGCGTTTGCAGAGGAAATACTTGATTTTGACGCGGGGAGATACTATAATCATTTTCTAATTGTAATATGACTGTTTCTGATAGATTGCGAGGATTAGCTATGGACAAAGCAAAAAAGAACACCGTCATCCATGCGGCGGCTGACCGCATGGCGGCGAACTACAAGAGCTCTCAGATCCCCATGTACGGCGATGCGCTGCGCATGCCCAACCGTAATGCGGTCATCGAGATCATCCGCGACTGTCAGAAGCTCATTTTCCCTGTTTACTACGGCGACCGCGACCTCTTGAAGCTGCCGCCGGAGCAATACAGCGCGCTTTTGATGGAGCACATCCACGAAAAGCTGACGCGCCAGATCACGCTGACGATGCCGGAGTGCGACGAGAACTGCGAAGTGGCCTATGCGATCAGCACGGCATTCATCGAGCGCATCCCTGCCATTCAGGAGTTGCTGCTCAAGGACCTGTCGGCGAACTTTGAGGGCGATCCTGCGGCTTACAGCAAGGAGGAGGTCCTGCTCTCGTACCCCGGCATGTTCGCCATCTTCATCTACCGCATCGCACACGAGCTGTATGAGAACAAGGTCGCGATGATCCCGCGCATGATGTCGGAATACGCGCACTCGCAGACCGGTATCGACATCAACCCCGGCGCGAAGATCGGCGAATACTTCTTCATCGACCACGGCACGGGCATCGTCGTCGGCGAGACGACGATCATCGGCGACAACGTCAAGCTCTATCAGGGCGCGACGCTCGGCGCGCTCTCGCCCGCGGGTATGGCGACGAACCCGAATGTGCGCCGCCACCCGAAGGTCGGCAACAACGTCGTCATCTACGCAAACTCCACGCTGCTCGGCGGTGCGACGGAGATCGGCGACAATGTCGTCGTCGGTGGCAACGCGTTTCTGACCTCGTCGGTCGCGTCCAACACGGTCGTGAGCGTCAAAAATCCGGAGATGACGTTCCGCGGCAAGCACCACAGGGGATGATCCTGACGGAGGGGGCGCGCGTCCGCCTGCGGATGATGCGGCGGGAGGACGCGGACGAATTATACGCCCTGCTCTCGGATGAAGCGGTGATGCGCTGGCTGGAGCCGCCGTTTACGCGCGAACAGGCCGAGCGCTTTTTGGAGCAAGCGGGACTTTCCGATCCGCCGCTCATCTATGCTGCGGAAAGTGCGGAGGGGGAGTTTCTCGGTTACGCCATCTATCACGACTATGACGATCACAGCCGGGAACTTGGCTGGGTGCTCAAGCCTGCCTTTTGGCACAAGGGATATGCAGACGAAATGACAGCTCTTCTGACCGTGCTTGCGCGGCGGGAGGGGAAGGACGCCGTGATCGAATGCGTCCCCGAACAGACCGTGAGCGCGCACATCGCGCGCAGGCACGGCTTTTCGTATGAGGGCCGCGCGGACAGCTGTGACGTTTACCGCCTGGGCTGTGAAAAATAAGAAAGAGGGCGCTTCCCAAGCTGGGAAGCGCCCTCTTTGTGCTGCTGTTTTGCTTTGCGCCGATGGATAGTGGATGGAAAGCGGCAGAAGAGCGCACAAAAGCCGACGGGGAGAAGAACCTGCCGGCTTTTGTGCTACATTGAGAAAAAGAGAAAAAAGAATGGTGACAAATTAAAATATGCTTTACAGCAGCATGACGCCCGCATCCTCGCAGGTCTTGCGCGTGGCTTCGTCCCACAGGGAGACCTGTACCTCGCCGATGTGCGCGGTGCCGATGAGCAGCATGCACAGGCGGCTCTGGCCGATGCCGCCGCCCATGGTCAGGGGCAACTCGCCATTCAGCAGCATCTTGTGGAAGGGGAGTGCGCGGCGGTCGTCGCAGCCGGCGATCGTCAGCTGGGAGTCGAGGGACTTGGGGTCGACGCGGATACCCATGGAAGAGATCTCGAACGCACGGCCGAGCACTTCGTTCCAGTAGAGGATATCGCCGTTGAGCTCCCAATCGTCATAGTCGGGGGCGCGGCCGTCGTGCTTGATGCCGGACTTTAAGATCTTGCCGATCTGCATCAGGAAGACGACGCCCTTCTTCTTGCAGATCTCATCCTCGCGCTGCTTGGGTGTCAGGTCGGGATAGAGGTCTTCGAGCTCCTGCGTGGTGATGAAGAAGACCTCACTGGGGAGCTTGGTGTGCAGGGAGGGGAAAGCGACATTCAGCGCGCTGCTCGTCTCGCTGACGGCGGAGACGATATCGCGCACGGTGCGCTTGAGATAAGCGACGTTGCGATCCTCGGCAGAGATGACCTTTTCCCAGTCCCACTGGTCCACGTAGACGGAGTGGAGGTTGTCGACCTCTTCGTCGCGGCGGATGGCGTTCATGTCGGTGAACAGGCCCTTGCCGACCTTGAAGTCGTAGCGCTTGAGCGCAAGACGCTTCCACTTGGCCAGCGAATGAACGACCTGGGCATTGGTGCCGACGTCGGGAATGTCAAAGGAGACGGGACGCTCGACGCCGTTGAGGTTGTCGTTCAGACCAGAATTTTCATCCACGAACAGCGGAGCAGAAACCCGGCGGAGATTGAGGGCATTGCTCAGATTGACCTGAAAATTGCTCTTGATGAATTCAATGGCGCGCTGCATTTCATAGACAGACAGCGGGGTGTGGTAGTCCTGCGGGATATAGACTTTGCTCATACCGGTTTCACTCCTTAAGAAAAAGTATGCGCTAATTATAATCAGGCATATTAGGAAATTCAATAGTGAAATTTTAAGTAGTTGAGCTTGCAAAATGAGAAATTTTTGTCGACATGGTCAGCAATATGGAAAAACTTAATCCTTTTGCCCGTTGCAATCTGAAAGCACGCGTGATAGACTGCATAATGAGATAAAATGCAGATAGGAGGCTCTTTTGTGAGAACACTCTTGAAAGGCGCGGACATTCTGCTGCGCAAGGAAAACGGATATGAAACGCTGCACGGCGCCTATCTCGGCGTCGATGAGGCGAAGATCGACTATATCGGTGAGGAAAAACCCGAAAAGGCCTATGACATTGAAAAGGACATGAGCGGCAGGCTCCTTGCCCCGGGACTCATCAACTGCCACAGCCATATCGCCATGACGCTGATGCGCGGCATCGGCAGCGGACTGCCTTTGCAGGACTGGCTCTTCAAGGCCATTTTCCCGATCGAGGACAAGCTCGTGCCGCAGCGAGCCGCTTTGCCCTGATCGAGATGATCGCGGGCGGCACGACGAGCTTTTCCGATATGTACTTTTTCCCCGAGGAGACCGTCTGGGCGGTCGAAGAGGCGGGGATCAAGGCGAACCTGAACCGCTGTGTGCAGTGCTTTGACGAAAACCAGACCGTGGAGCAGAACACGCAGATCCCCGAATCGCTCGCGCTTTTTGAAAAGTACCACGGCGCGGCGGACGGGCGCATTCACATTGACTTTTCCATCCACGCGGAGTATACCTGCAAGAGCCATATCGTCAAGGCGTACAGCGACCTCTGCCGCGAAAAGGGCGGGCGCATGCACATCCACCTCGCCGAGACCGCGCGCGAGCAGCGCGAGTGCATCGAGCGCTACGGCAAGACGTTCCGCCTGCCCATCGTGTTTGACAGCAAGGACGATGCGGTGCAGAACACCGCGTCGCGGAGACGGAGCGCGACATGGACATTCTGAAGGCTCACGGCGTCAGCGTCATCCACAACCCGACGTCGAACTTAAAGCTCGGCAGCGGCTTTGCCCCCATCCGCCAGATGATGGACAAGGGCATCAACGTGACGCTCGGCACCGACGGCACGGCCAGCAACAACAATTTAAATATGTTCGAGGAGATGCACCTCGCTGAGATCATGCACGACGGCTATCACAACGACCCGACGCTGATCTCCACGCAGGAGGTGCTCGATATGGCGACGGTCAACGGCGCAAAATTGCAGGGCCGCGATGACACCGGCGTGCTGGCTGTCGGCAAAAAGGCTGACATCATTGCCATTGATCTGAGCAAGCCCCACCTCTATCCCAATTTCGACACGCCTGCGCTCCTGACCTGCTCGGCGCAGGCGGGCGACGTGTGCATGACGATGGTGGACGGCAATATTTTATATGAAAACGGTGAATTCAAGACGCTGGACGAGAACAAGGTGCGCGCCGACATGGAGCGTGCCGTTGAGCGCCTTTATAGAAAGTGAGAGAGAAGAAACATGGAGAGAGCGGACAAAGACCTCGCCTTTTTGCTGCGCTACGAGAATGTCGCGTGGTTTGAAGACGGCGAGGTGCGCATCTTAGACCGGCGCACTTACCCCGCAAAGGTCGAATTTGTCACCTGCCGCACACATCAGGAAGTCGCGCGGGCCATCACCGACATGGTGACGCAGAGCGCAGGCCCCTACACGGCGGCGCCGATGGGCATGGCGCTCGCGGCGTGGGAATGCCGCGGCAAATCGGCGAACGAGCAGATGGAATACCTCAAGAAAGCGGCTTACACCATTTCCCACGCGCGCCCCACGACGCAAAAGCGCATGACGCTTCTGTGCGACATCTGCCTGAAAGAGGCCGAGCGCGCGCTTTCAGCGGGGGAGAATGTGGCCGAGGCCATCAAGAATAAGACCATCGAGCTCAACAACGTGCGCTATAACAGAATGGCGAAGATCGGCTCGTACTTAGTCGATATGTTCCCCGACAACGGAACGGTGATGACGCACTGCTTCGCCGAGACCATCGTCGGTACGATGCTTCGTGAGTGCCGCAGCCGCGGCAAAAACATCCGGCTGTTCTGCCCCGAAACGCGCCCGTATTTTCAGGGCGCGCGCCTGACGGCGTCCGTCTGCCACGACATGGGCTTTGACGTGACGGTCATCTCCGACAATATGCCGGCGTTCGTCATGCAGAACGAAAAGGTCGACGTTTTCACCACCGCGGCGGACGCCATCTGCTGTGACGGCCATGTCGTCAATAAAGTGGGCACGTTCCAGAACGCCATCGTCGCCAAGTACATGGGCATCCCGTACTTTGTCACCGGCGCGCCCGATCAGGGACACGAGACGGTGGACAGCATTCACATCGAAATGCGCGACCCGAATTTCACACTCCAAGCCATGGGCGTGCGCACAGCGATGGAGGGTGTGAAGGGCTACTATCCCGCCTTCGATATCACGCCGCCGCATCTCGTCTCGGGCGTCGTGACCGACCTTGGTATTTATTCTCCCTACGATCTGCACCGCTATTTTACGGACGGCAGCATCGGCAGGGACAATCTGGTGATCTGAATGGAACAAAATCTGGACATTCTTCGTCAGGAGATCGTGGACAAATCGCTTGAAGCGTTCCGTGAGGGCCTGTTTTCCGGCACGAGCGGCAACATGAGCTGCCGCGTCGCGCCTGATGAAATGCTCATCACGCCGACGTCCGTGCGCTATGACGTATTGCGCGCACAGGACATCGTGTATATGAAGCTCGACGGCACGGTGCTGGAGGGTGAATTGCAGCCCTCGAGCGAGTGGCGCATGCACGTGGCGGTCTACAAGGCGTATGGCGAGACGAACGCCGTTTTCCACACGCACTCACCCTATGCCACGGCGTTCGCCGTCGTGCGGAAAAGCATCCCCGCGGTATTGATCGAATCGTGCATCTTTTTGGGCGGCGACATCCGCTGCGCGGACTACGCCGCGCCGGGGACTGAGGCCGTCGGCACGAACGCAATCCCCGCGCTCAAGGACCGCGGCGGCTGCACGCTCGCCAATCACGGCGTGCTCGCCGTGGGGAAGGATCTTGCGCAGGCATATCTGCGCGCGGAATACATCGAAGATGTCGCCAAGGTCTACACCTTTTCCAAGGTCCTCGGCACACCGGTGGAGCTTGCCTCTCTTTAACGAGAAGAATGCACAAGGAGAACACAAATGAAAAGCATACTGAAAAGAAACCGCGTTCTGGCCGTCATTGCGCTGATCGGCCTGCTCGCTTCGCTCGTGCCGCTTATTTCGCGTGTGCAGGCGGAGAAGAGCAACAAGTATTACGACATCGTCCTCGACTACAACAGCATGCGCTCGATGGCGCGCCAATCCTCGCAGTCAGAGGACGAGTGGATCGATCTCTTCAAGTCGCTCGGCGTCGACAAGGTCGCGCTCAGCGAGGCGAGCGCCCTCAACCTGCACGATAACGCGGCCATCCCCGTCTACGCGATGACCGTGAAAAAGGCGGCGGAGAGCTACGGATGGGAAGATCAGTACCCCGCCGAGGTCGCGCAATGGCTGCGTGAGAGCACCGATGTGAGCGACGCGATCATCTGGACGGAGACCGCCGCGAGCTATGAGTGGATCCTGAACGCTTTCGAGGCCCGTTTTGAGGACTTTGAGGCCAAGACGTATTTGGAGGGTGAGCACGGCTTCATCTTCATCCAGCAGCAGAAAAACGGCATGAAGGGCGAAAAGCTGCTCGACCTGCGCCTCGGCATCTGGCCGGACACGGTGGAGCTGTTTGAGCGCCACGGCTACCAGATCATCCCGCGCTCTGTGACGGAAAAGAACATGAACGGCACGAAATTTGCTAAGGCCTATATCGAAGAGCTCAAGCACTTCAACGCGCCGTACTTTATGAACAACGGCGACGAGCTCGTCGGCTATGAGGATGACGAGAGCCTGGAGCTTCTGACGCAGTATCTCAACGAGAGCGGCGCGAGCGTCGCCATGATGGAGCAGAACGACCAGAGCCAGAACCTTGTCTGGCCCGGCGTTGAAGAACTGCTCGACAACACGGGCTATCGCGGTGTGCGCGTTTTCAACGAGTGGGCCTACATCCAGAACCGCTATCAGTACTGCGGCTACGAAGGCCCCGAGGAGATCACGAACACGTTCTTTAGAGCCATCGCCGAGCGTAATTGCAAGATCATCTTCCTCAAGATGATCTTAGAGCCGGATACCGATGTCAGCTGGGACGCTGACGAGAAGAAGTGGGTCTACATCACCGACCCTGCCGACTATGAGCAGATGCTCACGGACCTCGACGCGCGCTTGGAGCCCCTCGGCTACACGCACGCGACCGTGCCCGCGATGGAGCTGAAAGCGCCGTCCATGGCGCTCAAGGTGCTGCAGGGCATCGGCACGGCGGCGCTCATCGTGATCCTGCTTGATCTATTCTTCTTTATCGGCAAGCGCTGGCGCACGATCCTGTTTGCCGTCGGCGCGCTCGGCCTTGCCGGCCTCGCGGTGCTGAAGCCCTCGATGTTCCGCCTGATCCTTTCGATGTCCGGCGGTATCGTGATGCCGTCGATTGCCGCTGTCGGTCTGTGCCGCGTACTGCTCGAAAAGAGACGCAGCGAGCCGCAGATCAAGTTCGGCAAGCTGCTTGGCTTTACGCTTGGCACAGCCATCGCAACCATTCTGACGGCATTCTGCGGGTCGCTGCTCGCATCGTCTGCGCTCTCGCAGCTCTCGTATCTTCTCGAGATCGACCTGTACCGCGGCGTCAAGCTCATGCAGCTTATCCCCATTGCGCTCTTCATGCTCGCCTATCTTCTGGTCTACGCCTATGAGGAGACCGGCGCGCGCGAGGCCGTCCTCGCTCACGCGGGACAGCGCGGGGAGAAGAACCGCGTCAAGCGATTCAACGCCTATTTCGGCGAGCTGATGCAGACGCCGATGAAACTCGGCTGGTTCCTTGCGATCGTCGTCATCGCGGTGGCGGCGGTGTTCATGCTGCTGGTGTTCGCCTACTATATGTACCGCACCGGCAACTCGACCACGACGTCGGCAAGGGAGCTTGCGTTCCGCAACTTCCTGGAAAATACGCTCATTGCCCGCCCGCGCACGAAGGAAATGATCGTCGGCTGGCCGATGCTGATGCTTTTCATCTGGTCGCTGCGCCGCAGAATGAAGTTCCTGCCGATGATCTTCGGCACGGGCATGACCATCGGCCTTGTCAGCGTGGTCAACACGTTCCTGCACATCCGCACGCCGTTTTTGCTGAGCCTGCTGCGCACCGGCTGGGGCATCCTCTTCGGACTTCTCATCGGCACAGCCGTGGTCATTGTGGCGGAGCTCATTTACCGCCTTGTGCGCAGGATCTGCGGGGTGACGAATGGTTAACATTCTGATCTCGGGCTATTACGGCTTCGACAACATCGGCGACGAGTCCATCCTGCGCACGCTCGTCTCGTCGCTGCGCGAGCACATTCCCGACTGCTCGCTCACAGTGCTCTCGCACAATCCAACCTCCACGCGCGAAAAATATGGCGTTGAGGCGGTGGACCGCATGTCGCCGGTGGCGATTTTGCGCGCGGTGAAAAAGTGCGACATGCTCATTTCCGGCGGCGGCAGCCTTTTGCAGGATGTGACGAGCAGCAAGAGCTTACACTATTACCTCTCCATCATCCGCTGCGCGGAATTCTTCCATAAAAAGGTCTTCATCTATTCCCAGGGCATCGGCCCCATCGACCGGCCGGGCAACCGCCGTGCCGCGGCGGCGGCGCTCAAGCGTGCGGACGGTATCGTCGTGCGCGACGAGCGGTCGGCATCGCTTTTGGAGGAAATCGGCATCGCGCGCGACAAGGTCGTCATCACGGCGGACCCCGTCATCCGCATGAAAAAGCCCGATGGCGATGTCGGCGCGGAGATCCTGCGAAAGGCAGGTGTCTCGCTGGATGGCCGTCTAACTGTCGGCTGGGCCATCCGTGAGCGGGACACAGACAGCCGCTTTGTCAAAGAGCTTTTGCGCTCCATCCAGATGATGAAGGACAAGTACAACGCGCAGTCCGTGCTCATCCCGTTCCACTATGAAGAGGACGGCGAGGTCTGCCGCCATATCGCGGCGCAGCTGCCCGATGACACGGCGGTGTGCCTGAATGAAAAGTACCTCTCCGAGGATATGCTCTCCATCATCGGCAACATGGACCTGCTCGTCGGCGTGCGCCTGCATTCGCTCATCTATGCCGCCATCATGGGCGTGCCGCTCATCGGCATTTCGTATGACCCCAAGTGCACGGCGTTTTTAAACTCCGTGGGGCTCGACAAGTTGAGCACGAAGGAGAACTTCACGGCGGAGCTCTTCCTGCCCGAGGCCGAGCGTGTGCTCGAAACGGGCAAGGAGCAGGTGCAGTGCGTCGAGGTGCACATGGTCGAGCTTTCGCGCAAGCTCGACACGAACGAGAAGATGATCTGCACGATCATGGAGAAATCGAGGAAACATACCATGCAAGACCCTCAAAACAATACGGAAAAGAAGGATAAATCGGGCGTCCGCACGGCGGGCGCGATCAGCTTCGTCTTTCTGCTGACGCTGTTCGCCAAGCTCCTCGGCGTGGTGCGCGAAATGATGCAGGCCAATATCTTCGGCACCGGCATCGACGCGGACCTCTACACCGCGTCCTACAACTCGACGCTCTATCTTTTCACGACGATGTGCTACGCGCTGTGCATCGCGGCGGTGCCGATTTTGACGAAGGAATTTGCTGCCGACCGCAAGCGCGGCGAGAAAGCGGCCAACAACCTGTTGACCATCACGCTGCTCGGCTCGCTCGCGGCGGTCGTTTTGTGGCAGGTCTTTGCCTCGACGCCGCTCGTCGGCACGATCTGGGATCTTGACGCAGCCGAGCTGCCGCGCCTTGCGAGCTATATCCGCATCATGGCCTGCGCGCTGCCGGTCGTGGCGGCGGCGTATCTGAACGTCGCCATCTTCCAGGCGACCGACCACTATGAATTGCAGGGCAGCATGAGCATCCCGTACAACGCTTTCCTTGCGATCTTCCTTGTGACGCTGGGCGCAAAGTGGGGCATCAAGGGCGTCGTCATCGCGAGTTCGTGCGCGTGGCTCTTGCAACTTGCCATGAGCATCCCGTATGCGAAGAAGGAACATTATGTCTACCGACCGATGCTCGACCGCAAGGCGGACTACGTCGGAACCTACTTTAAGACCGCGCTCGTCACGGTGCTGACGACGTCGATCTTCCTGTTCTGCTATCTCATCGACACGGCGACCGCCACGGCGCTCAACGACAGCGCCGTCAGCGCGTTCTACTATGCCGATAAGCTCTTCACCCCGCTCACGACCAGCGTGCTCTACAGCATCAGCGCGGTCATGTTCCCGCGCTTTAACCGCGAGTTCACGAAGGAGGACTCGAAGGGGTACCTCGGCTACATCTGGAACGTGACGGAAAATACGCTGCTTTTCATCCTGCCGGTCTGCGCGATGATGTGCGCGTTCGGCACGGATATCATCCGCGTCATCTTTGAAAGCGGCAGCTT
>ERZ779656.1715-NODE-1715-length-11012-cov-2.629096_pt1 | contig 11012 bp, 6 predicted proteins | sample MGYA00511102_ERZ779656 | MGnify/ENA primary metagenome ERZ779656 (study PRJEB29588, sample SAMEA2143980) | human gut metagenome | biome: human gut; feature: human-associated habitat; material: faeces | place: Denmark | collected 2008/2010 ... | reverse complement strand
CAGTCGATTATAATTCTGGCTGAATGTGAAGGCAAGAAGTTATTGCTACCAGGTGATAGTACCCCCGAAGAACTATGTGATGCGCTTCAGTATTATAATAAGATCAATGGTGCTCCTCTTGAACTGGATTTTATGAAACTTCCCCATCATGGGAGTACTCGAAATGTTACTAAAAACATCCTTGATGAGGTAACATGCTCAAACTTCATTATTTCGACTAAGAAGAATGAGAAATATTATTTCCCCAATAAAGAGACTATTGCCAAGCTTATTCGCTACAGAGAAAGAGCAGATAAGGCAATCAACGTGTATTTTAACTATCAAGAATCTCTTGATGTACTTGGAATAACAGCAGAAGAGTTGACAGAAAATAATATTAATCTCACCATTTGCAATGAATTCAACTTTTGATATACGCAGTAATTGTGTTAAGATAAAGGCTGACATCAATGGAAGAGGAATCCAGTTTCGAGGAAGTGGAGTCCTATATCCGTTAGGTGGAGATGAAGAGTACGATTATATCTTTACAGCTCAGCATATTCTTAAAGATGATAGAAGAAAGAAGTTGAAAGCTGTTCTTGATAGAATAGGAACAATCGAAATAGAAGTATTTGAGGATGGTGGTTTTGTACCCTATAAAACCATTACAAGAGACAATATCTCGAAATCTTTACTTCCTATTGATGAAGATTTTCTTATCATTAGGATTGATAAGAGTGAAAAGCATTTTACTCCCTTCTTGTTGGCAGATGACCTCATTGAAGGAAAATCCATGCAACTCTATGGGGTTTCAGGTGAGGCACAAGATATAATTACCAGACTAGACTGTAAATGTGTAGATAGCAAAGTAGATTTGGTTAATATCACTTCGCATGTAGAAAATATGGACAGTTTGCATGGAATGTCAGGGGGTGGTGTTTTTGCCCAGAACCAACCATTGATGTATGGTGTGTTATGGAAATATGCGGCGACGGAAGGTGAGTTTCATAATGTAAAAATTACGCAGGCATTAGAAGAAAAGATAAAATCACAGTTAACGCGACGAAAATGGAAATCGCTTAATTTCATCAATATAACACAGTGTAAACAAGCAATGGGTATTGTTTACGACGGTTTATTCCGTGATGTCAATGATTCAATACTGGTTAACCGTAATAATACGCAGTTCCATCTTGAGGCAAGATTTGTAATGCCTGACTTTATTGATGAAGTGCAAAACCTGTATTCTGATGATCAGGGGAAACCGGAGGAGAAACTTGTTAGGGTTGACCCAACAAACATCTATATGAAAAGCGATGAAATTCAGGAATATAGTGAACAATATCTGAAAGAATTCTATAGCCAGTTGAATAAAACGAGCAATAGGGAAATCAGAATCCCTGCATCAACCATATTGAATCCCAGCAGGAATATATTACTCATTGTGGGAGGTCCTGGTTCAGGCAAGTCTTCTTTGCTAAAGTATTTTACCCTGCAACTGCTAAAAGGAAAAATGGGGGTCTATGACGGTTACTTGCCTGTATGGATGCCATTTTCATATATGGCAAGGAATTGTGATAGTGATATAAAGAACATAGTTCGGGATTGGTTTCAAGAAAGCAAGTTATGGGAGAAAAACAGCTATTATCTGGAATATGCATTTGAACAGCATAAGATACTATTAATAGCTGATGGAATAGATGAATGGGGAGATGAGCCTTTACAAGCAGATAGAATTATTCGTAAAGTGAAGGCGGAGACCGAAGCTGGTAATTTACTCGCCATTTTTTCAAGTAGGGAATATGGCATTGCGAATATCAATTCTCCCTTTAGTACAAGCGACACATATACAATTGCACCATTGTCTGCGCTACAGCAGGATGAACTTGTGAAGAAATGCGTAGATCATTATAATGGATTGGTTCGCGAAACAAAGAGGACTGCAGAGTTCCTATCTGCTAAGTTGAGGTCGTTACATGATGTTGATCGTATGAAAGAGAACCCCATGCTGCTGACCATCCTTATTGGGCAATATCTACAGGGTAACGAACTTCCTCATAACAATATTGCGGCCATGGACTGCATAATGGAGCAATTGTTTGTCAAACATCAGCAGTCACGCAAGTACCAGGCTTACGACTATTCTGGGTCATTTGACTACACAAGCAACAAAATGATGCTTGGAGTCCTGTCAAAAGAGATGTTTGACAATTACAATGATGGCAGCATGGATAAGACTCAGGCAGAAATATTGCTTAACCAATACTTGAATAGTCAGACATCAGGGCATGAACTGAGTAATGCGCATATTGTTGATGATTTATTCAGGCATGATACACATCAACTTGGCGTTATAGAGGAAAGAATAGGTTCTCGCATCTCTTTCATCAATAGACAACTACAGGAATTTGTGGCAGCCAAATACCTTTCGGTAGACATAGATAGAGCGAAAGTATTCATTCGGGATAATGTTTCGAATACCGGGCTACACCAAGTTGTTCTCTTCCTTTTCGAAATGATGCCAGCATCAGCTTTTGTTGGTTTGTACAATATCTTAAAACCTATAATGGTAAACGATTATAGGGATTATTATTTGTATAAGTTGAAATTAGAGGTTCTTGTAAGATCCGTTAAAGCGCCCAAACATTTCTTACAAGAAGAAGTAGAAGAATACATACACAGGATTGAGTGGGAATCTGATTATGACACCAAACATGATTTACTGGAAATCCTACTCGATGGTTTGTATAATACTTCATTACAGGATCGTATTGAAGACTTTATTTCCAAATATATCCCTTCAGCTCCCATATATCATGACAGCCGGCTATCAAGTTTGGCACAAGTGGCTGACTTGACGGAAGAAGATCGCCAATTTATTGTTTTGACAGTTATAAATGGTGATGTGAATAACAAAATACTCGCATCTGAAGTGATCAGGAACCATATCGCTGGTGATGAAAGGTTGCTGGAGATGATTAATTCATATATAGCACCATCAACATTACCTGAAGTGGTGGCCTTCTTCATTAGAAGTGTTATTGTAGATGGGATAGATATAGATAAAGAAAACGAACTGGTACGGAAAGTTGTGACGGGTGACATCTTTACTCATTTTTATCAAATAGAGTTTTCTTTATTTAAAGGTGAACCCGTTTCATCTGATGAAATCCTTGAATTAGTTTCGGAACTGCCATTTTCAATTCAAGAGGAGGCTAACCGGTTATTGCAGCAATATTTCCCACATGACGGTACTGTCATGCAAAAGGCTTTAGTCTCAGTTAGCGCATCTTACAGAAAACGAGGTAGTATTAGCAAGGATATAGCATGGAAATACCTGTTGACATGTTGGATAAATCATCCAAATGTTATCAAGGCCATCACGGAAGAACTTAATAATGAATATCCTTTTAATATTGGAAATAGCTATGAAGTGTGGAAGATTATTCAAGGACAAAAACTATCTCTAGATTTACTTCAAGCGATAACCGAATGGGCTGTTAATAGGGACATAAAGCATATTAGGTGGGGTATAGAGTCTCTCATTGTAAATACCATTGTTAACGATCCTCGAATTAAGGCTAAACTTATTGAGGCTTTAGAGGGAATGACAAGTCATCAGCATATTGTTGTCTATCCTCTCATCAAAAACTGGGGACAAGATGCTGATGTTATCGAAAAACTTCAGCGATATCTGGATGAGATGCCGTTAAACCAATCTTCATGGATATCAGGATATACTTATGAAATATACCAAGGCAATGATGAACGAATTAAGGCATATTTAGATAAATGTATCAATGATGCGGATAACGGTATAATGAAAAACCTTGCAGTGTCTGTGTATATAGAACATTACAAGGAGGAATTTGCAGAAAGATACATGTCACGGATACTCAATGGCGAAATCTCGATGAGTGACCATATCCTTGGTTCAAAATGGAGTATATTGGACGCCATCATACAGAACTATTCAGAGCGTCAGGACGTCAAAGAGTACGTTCAGAATTATTATTCTGACGACTATAGATTTGCTGGGCAGATTATAGCAAAATATCATGGTTCTGAGTTAGCCTCTCGAATGCTTAGGAAGTGGTATCACATGGATACACGTTTAAGACTCATGATGATACATAAGATTTCCAAATTGTCGAGTATGGACGAGCATTTAGAGAACATGTTACGCTTATTCAAACAGGAAGGGAATGCTTATGTCATTTGTGATACGGTCTTATGTCTAGTTGATCACTTGAAAAGGACTGGGAGGGATACTGACGTATTCAAGGTTGCTGAGGAAGTGTTCGATACGACACAGTTGACAACAGAATACGCATATAAAATGCGATTCTGTATATACCTAATGTATCATAAACTTGATGAATATGTGCAGCTAAATTTGAGGACAGGTGGTAAAGAGTATGAATTTGTGCAGATGGACATTTTCCACAATAATAGTCCATATATTGAGAAAACAATCGTGGACGAGGCTGATTATTTACTTGCCGATGATATGGCTAATTTAAAGAAAATTGTTAAGGAAGACAAGAATATATATTCGTATATTGTTTTCTTCTCAAAATATATTAATCCAACATCAGATGCTGCCCGAATCATTGTAAAGTATCTTAATGAAAATAGAGATAATATTGACGATGCAAATATTCTGCTGTTCTTAATGAAAGTGGGAAACCAGAAACATTTATTGAAGGAATTGGTTATAGCCAATATAGATAATACGAATAGCGAAATGTCTGCTACATTAGCTCAAATCATTGTCACTGAATTTAATAACGATGAAGAAATAAAGCAACTTCTGAAGTTGGAACAGTGGAAATGGCATGATGATTCCTTTAATAAAATATCAATTAATTGTTCACTCAACACTAACGGGGAAAAGTTGAAAGAGATTTATAACGAGTCAAAGAAAAATAAGCATCAATTAACCAACAGTTATGCTTCATATAACTTCATATTCTCGATGATGGATGAAAACAAGGTTGTAGAAAACTTGAAATACTACTTGACCGAACTTCAAGATGCGTTTGCCTATCGAATGATTGTTACTCCATTGACCGTGAGGCTGAAACGAGATAAAGCAACGGCTGATAAACTATATGAAGAACTGTTGCAGACTGAAGATCCAAGAATCAGAGTGGGCTTCTATTCAATTCTTTCATCGGCAGGCGTAAAATCGGTTGAACTAAGGGATTGGAGAGAACATCAATATCAGCATCTTGACGAATATGGACATGATATTGTGTTGAATAGAGATAGGAAGTTGATTGTGATTGTACAATGACAAAGAGGTAATAGTTTTCAATAAAAAAACGAAAGACTTTTATCCCCTAAAATTATTAAATGAGGAATAATATTTTTTGTATGATAGCACAAACTCAATTAAAAAAGCCAAGTAATTGGCAAGACTTTGAAAAACTTTGCAAACTATTGTGGGGCGAAATATGGTCTTGTGAAGATTCTATTAAACGACATGGCCGACAAGGTCAAAATCAGCATGGTGTTGATGTATTTTCGTATGTTGAAAAATATGGCGGATATTGTGGTATTCAGTGCAAAGGTAAGGATGACTATACGAATGCTCAATTAACAGAAGAAGAGATTGATACAGAAATAGAAAAGGCGCTAGGCTTCGAGCCAGAATTAAAGTTGATGGTTTTTGCTACTACAGCAAATAAAGATGCAAAAATAGAAGGATACATTAGAAAGAAAGACGTTGAGAATAGGGAGAAGGGGCTATTCGCTGTTGATATTGCATCATGGGAAGATATTGTTGACCAATTGGAGCGATATAAAACGACCTATAATTGGTATGTGAACAACTGTCAGTTTAAGGATACCACAGATGTTTCTGTGTCTTTTGGTGGGGAGGAGGAAATAACCGTCCATCCAGAATATATTAGGGTTATTAAACATTATGAGTATAAAGAATTGACTCCATTAGGACAAATTTGCCAAGCACAGTTAAAAGATTTGAAGGTTGTGAACTTTGGCGCATCGATTATGTCATGGAACAGACCAACTAAAGTTGATAAAAGATGGTGTAAACTAGGTATAAGAATTGAGAACATCGGGAAGACTGTTGTTAAAACACCAAAGCTTGTTGTGTCTTTCCGGTCGGAAGATATTGTTAAAATTGATGACAATTTTTATTATTGCAATGCTTTTGGTATAGATGAAGCGGCGAGAGCACAGATTAATGCGGGAAGGGATGCAAGGAGAGAGGTGTTCCAAACATATAAGAATCAGTTAGAGTATATACCTAAAAACTCCGTTTTTGTACAGAAGGACTATCGAGATTTCCAGATGAGTATAATTCCTGCAGATGGGATAAAGCGGTTACCTTTAATCTGGCGGTTCCTTTGTGAGGACTATCAGAAAGAAGGATACCTGACTATCAATGTAGATCCCCAAATAGAGGACCGCATAGAAACAATTGAAGTTCATGATAAATTAGAACTGAAACCAGATGAGGTTACTATAAAAGCGAAAATTATTGAAAAATAGATCTGATCGAGTGTATGTTTTGTTTTAAAAGTGAAAGTAAAACTCAACGAGCTATTTTATGAAACGTTTTGTCGCCTAATATTAAAATACAATAGCTTTTATAATATAATGTGATTTATAACGTCTGTAATTTATAAGTAAGATTCATTTTGTACAATTCGTAAATGAATTGTACAAGTATATTTCTGCTATCAAGAAATTTGTTGGTTCTCAAGAAAATCCGTAATTTTACACCGTCAATTGAATAAAAACATAAAGCTTACAATGCTGCAAAGAAGAATGAACAACTGGAACATCGTATTGGATCGAGGCATAAAATGCCTTGAGAGATTGTCGTGTGTCCATACTTCGGGCATTGGAGCATTCTATACTTTTGGAGACATTTTCCGACGAACGTTTGATAAACCATCGGGGATATGATGATGCTGGTATCCCGCTGAAACGATAAATGAAAACCGTCGGAGAGTCCTTACCAAACTTTTCGACGGTTTTTGTTTGATGCCTGTTGGTGACGTTCGCACGATGTGCTCTTCTCCGTCAATTCCGTCCACAGGCTGAATTGTAACGTATTATTGACCGCGCAGTGATGCGCATGAATGAAAGATTATGAATTAAATTTGATGGAAGCAGGGTGTTTTTTTACATTCGATACCCACTTTTGAAGGGACTTTGCAAGTGAAACGGGATTTTGAACACTACACATACTTTTTGTTTGCGATTCAGTCTTTGAATTGTTCTAAACGAAGTACTTTTGCAATAGTAATATAAAATGGTATTGTATATGGCATATTTTAATGATAAATTCAAAAAGGCAAGACTGGATCAAAGCCCCTATCTATTCCATTTTATTAATGGATATGATAAATCTCCTTGCGAAACCTTGCAAAAGATTTTGGAAGAGAAGCAACTCATTAGCAAAAAAGGATATATCTGTTTTTCAGCATCACCTTTAACAGCTATTCAAAAGTTTTTCGAAGTAAAAGTTAATAGTACAGGACGACCTATGTATCAACCATGGGGTTTAGGTTTCTCAAGAGATATATTAGTCAGAGATTTTGGTGCAAGAAATGTTATTTATACTGACGGTACTGAGAGAATACCTGAACATTTGGACTGGCGTACTCAAAAGTTAAAAATAGATTCATACGATTATGAATATCTACGTGAATGGAGAATCAAAGGAGAAACATTTGATTTCTCAAAATTTCCTAAAAGTGATATTATTGTTATTGCGCCAAATCTAGATGCTCTAAATCATTTGGTTGTAAGATTTGATATGGAGTTTACAGGAATAGTAAATTATTACACAGGTGATGTTGAGGAGGATTGGAGTGAAGTTTGGAAACGAGAATGGAAAGGTATATCAGTAGATAAATTAGGTACAGATAATTTATTAGATGATTTTGCTGTATCTGGCTCTACTATTTCTCAGGTATTGGAAGAAGATATGCTTGATAAATTGCTGTCTAATTCACCATGGAATGTGCTAACTAATAAATAAAAAGGCAATGGACGAAATCAAATATTATTGTTACATATGTGATGAAGAGCTTACTGATACAAATAATTCAGATGAGCATATTATATTGAATTCAATTGGAGGGCATTTACATTCGAAACAACTTTTGTGTAAAAAATGTAATAGTAAATTAGGAGACACCGCGGATGCAAAATTGGCAGAAGACTTATCCTTTTATACAGATATGTTGAAAGTGAAAAAAGTACGCAAGAATCCGCATAAACAAATTATGTTAGATGATGAAGGTCGTGAAGTTGTTGTTAATGAAGCTGGTGCAAAAATAGAGTTAAGACGTCCATATAAAAAGATTGATAAAGATAAAGGTCAAGATAATATTAGGATACATATAACAGCTCGTAATGAAAAAGAGTTAATGGGAATTCTTAATAGTCTAGTTAGAGAGGGAACAATCTCTCAAGAAGAAGCAGATAAACTTATTAATAAAGCTGTCACTATTGAATATAGGCCCATACTTCATAAACGAAACAGTATTTCGCAAGAAGCATTCCCTAGTATTATAAAATCCGCCGTAAATTATTACCTGTATAAAACTCAAGATACTCCCCGAATAAAACATTTAATTCCTTATATTCTAGGAGAAAAGGATGCAAAAGAAGTCTTGTATCTTCATCATTTTAAGAAACTTCCATATGATGAAACGAAAGAAGGGGTAACTCATATGATTCATGTAGAAGGAGATAAAGATACAGCATTATTATATGCTATGATGGAATACTATGGTATATTCATTTATATTGTAGTCTTAGATTCAGACTATCATGGAGATTATATAAATGAGACATATACATATGATACAATTGAAGGTTGTGAAATAAATCGAACCTTTTCATTACCTCTTACTCTTGAAGACCTTAATGTTTTTAGAGAACAACCATATGATGAATATGTGAAAAACCTGCCATACATTAAAGAAAGATGTGATAGGGTTATGAATATATGGCAAAGAAGAAAGGATCATGAAGAATTATCAAAAACCATAGAAAAAGCATTTGGAAAATATCCTGATGGATGCATTATAACGCAAGAAATGATTTCAGAAATAGAAGATGAGATTATGAAATTCATTGAAAATAAGTTGTCATCTCAAATTCAATAAGGAACTGTTTATGTGGAAGGAATCTACATAAAAAGAAAAAATCTAATTCAGGGCGCTTTACCCTGTTACTGCGAAACTGAATGTTGAGAGGTAATCATAATCGGTATTCATCGTAAAGATGAATTATGGAGTTCCCAGCCAAAATTCGAAATAATACCTGATATAACTCATAACAAGCCAAAAGTTTATTCTATATCGCTATTTTTGTCGGTTATAGATGCCTGAGATTGAATAATTCTCAATATATTTGTAGAATATCAAATTTTACTAGTGCTTACATGAAAGATGTAAATAGATTAAAGCTGGTTCTTGTTGAGCAGAAAAGAACAGGAAAATGGTTGGCGGAACAGTTAGGTAAAGATCCATCTACTGTTTCAAAATGGTGCTCCAATGTTACACAGCCGACATTAGATACATTGGTCAATATAGCTAAAGTATTAAATGTTGATATTAAAGATTTAATAAATGATAAATAAGAATCAATATATGAAAAAGCCTGTATTCTCGGGGCATGAATCATTTGCGTGCAAATCACATTGGTTAAAACGCGGATATGACTTTGTACTTGCAGGACATAGTTTTAACAATGAGGATGCTGTTGTGCACCTTGGAGTTGGTAAGAATATGGTCAACTCCATTAAGTTCTGGATGCGAGCATTTGGGTTATTGGAGCCAGAAGGAGAATTAACTTCAATAGCTCATGAACTTATGAGTGATAAAAATGGCTATGATCCGTTCTTTGAAGATATGGGCAGTTTATGGCTGTTACACTTTAATCTTATAAATGAAGATTATGCAACTGTTTATAAAAGCACTTTTATTGATTATCATAAACAGCGTAATTTGATTGATGGTGTAAAACTTCAAAATTTCATTAAGCATCTATGCTTTGATGGCACTAGCTATAAAAACCTTTACAACGAAAATACGGTTAAACGTGATATAGGAGTTTTATTCCATAACTATTGTAGCCATAGTAATGGAAGCATTGAAGAGTCGAATATGCTGTTGGCTCCGTTGAACCTTATTCAAGAAACGGAAGATGGCATGTATATCTTCAATTACGATACTCGTAATAACATCCCAGCGAATATATTTTTATATGCATTGCTCGTTCAATTTCCTGATAGCAAAAGCATATCATTTGAGGCTATGAAAGACTTGGCACTAATGTTTTGCTTAACAAATAATGATTTGTTAAGTATTATAAAACAGTTGTGTGCTGCGTACCCCACCCAAATAGTATTTTCTGATGTTGCGGGTATTAGAGAATTACAGATTAGAGAAAATTTATCCAAAGATACGATACTCAATAACTACTACTTGACTGAGTAATATGAAATATACCCTCTCAATAAATATTGAACATAGCACTTTTGATCCTGAGAGCTATATTGTAACGCCAAACGCTCTTGGCGTTGTGGGGCACATTGTTGATGCATTTAATACAGGAATTCACTCATTTAATATCATTGGCTCTTATGGAACAGGTAAATCTAGTTTCCTTTTGGCCTTAGAGGATTCTTTGGTGAATAACTCTCATGTCCTTTTAGCAAATAAGGGTCAGTTTAATGGATACAGTCGTTTCCGATTCCATAAAATTGTTGGAGATTATACATCATTACATAGCTTGTTGACTGAACATCTCTTCCCCGATTCGGCTTCTGAAAATCTGTTTGAAAATCTATCCCGATTTTTTGCTAAAGCCGAGAAAAGGGATGAATTTGTTTTTATTGTCATAGACGAGTTTGGCAAGCTATTAGAGTATGCTGCGAAGAATAATCCAGAAAGAGAACTGTATATATTTCAGAAGTTTACTGAGTTTATTAACAGTGAAAAGCGTAATGCAATCTTACTTACAACTCTTCATCAGAA
>ERZ779656.1710-NODE-1710-length-11036-cov-2.211183_pt1 | contig 11036 bp, 9 predicted proteins | sample MGYA00511102_ERZ779656 | MGnify/ENA primary metagenome ERZ779656 (study PRJEB29588, sample SAMEA2143980) | human gut metagenome | biome: human gut; feature: human-associated habitat; material: faeces | place: Denmark | collected 2008/2010 ... | reverse complement strand
GGTGAGGGTCTTGGCCGCGTCGCCGCGGGCGCAGACCGCGCCGATGGGCACGCCGGAGCCGAGAGCCTTGGCCATGGAGCAGGTATCGGGCTCAACGCCGTAGTTCTGATGCGCGAAGAGCTTGCCGGTACGGCCGGAGCCGACCTGGACCTCGTCGAACATGAGGAGGATGCCCTTCTCATCGCACAGGTCACGCAGGCCCTGCAGGAATTCCTGGGAAGCGGGACGCACGCCGCCCTCGCCCTGGACAGGCTCGGTCAGGATGGCGCAGACGTACTCGTCCATGATGTCCTTGACGGACTGGAGGTTGTTGAACTCAGCATAGCGGAAGCCGGAGGGCAGGGGCTCGAAGTAGCGGTGCACCGCATACTGGCCGGTGGCCGTGCAGGTCGCGAGGGTGCGGCCGTGGAAGGAGTTCTTCATCGTGATGACGACGAAGCGCTCGGGATGGCCGTGATCCTTGGCGTACTTGCGGGCGAGCTTGATCTGGCCTTCGTTGGCCTCAGCGCCGGAGTTGGCGAACAGCACCTTGTCGAAGCAGCTGTTCTCGACGATGAGCTTCGCGGTCTGGACGGCGGGCTCATTGTAGAAGTAGTTGGAGCAGTGCAGGATCGTGTGGGCGCGCTCTTCGAGGCACTTCACGATCGCGGGATGGCAGTGACCGAGACCGTTGACAGCGATACCGCCGATGAAGTCGAGGTACTTGTTGCCGTCCTTATCGAAGACGTAAGCGCCTTCGCCGCGCTCGATGGAAAGGGGCATACGGACATGGTTGCCATAGAGATACTTGTCGCCGTTCTCGATGACTTCGGCGTTGGTCTTGAACTTTTCGATCATTATTATGTCCTCCTATAATAAAAGTTGGGTGTATGTTTTACCATTTGATGCCGACGCTCGGCTGTGCGGTGCCAATCGTCGTGCCGGTGCCCTCGTTCGTGAAGGCCTCGTAGAGCACGGAGTGCGGCTTGCGGCCGTCGATGATGTTGACGCTCGTCACGCCCTCTTCGATGGCCTGCACGCAGCAGTCGACCTTCGGGATCATGCCGCCGGCGATCGTGCCCTTGTCCTTGAGCGCCTTGACATCCTCGATGTTCAGATAGCTGATGACGTCGCGGATCTTGATGTCGTTGCACAGGCCCTCGATATCGGTGAGGATCATGAGCTTTTCAGCGCCCAGCGCGGAAGCGAGCTTGCCCGCGGCGGTATCGCCGTTGATGTTGAAGGTGTGGCCCTGACCGTCGGTGCCAACGGGGGCGATGACGGGGATGTAACCCGCGTCGAGCATGGCAAAGATGGGCTTGGGATCGACATAGTCGATGTCGCCCACGTAGCCGTGGACCTCGTCGCGCTGGTGGCAGTGATAGATGTCACCGCTGACGCCGGAAAGACCGACCGCCTTGCCGCCGAGCTTGTTGATAAAGCCGACGAGCTCGGTGTTCACCTGGCCGACGAGCACCATCTCGACAACACGCATGATGTCGGCGGAGGTGTAGCGCAGGCCCTCGATGAACTCGACGGGGATGTTGAGCTTTTCGAGCATCTTGTTGATGCCGGGGCCGCCGCCGTGGCTGAGCACGGGCTTCATGCCGAGGAGCTTGAGCAGCACCACGTCGTGCATGACGGCGTCCTTGAGTTCTTCGTTGATCATGGCGTTGCCGCCGTACTTGATGACAATGATCTTACCCTGATACTTCTGAAGGTAAGGCATTGCCTCCATCAGAGTTTCGACCTTGTTTGCGATATCGCTCATGGTGGAGCCTCCTTCAAAAATTAGGTGCGGTAGTCGCCGTTGATCTTGACGTAATCGTAAGTGAGGTCGCAGCCCCAGGCCTTGGCCTCGCCGTCGCCCTGATAGAAGCGGACGATGACGGTAATGTCATGCTCGGTGAGGACCTTCTTGGCGAGCTCTTCGCTGAAGTCCGCGCCGAAGCCGTCCTTCATGACCTGCACTTCGCCGGCAGCGCTCTTGATGATGCAGTCGGCACGGGTCGGGTCAACGTCAGCGCCCGAGTAACCGGCAGCGGCCATGATGCGGCCCCAGTTGGCGTCGCGGCCGAAGACGGCAGCCTTGAAGAGCATGGAGCCCGCGATGGACTTGGCGACCAGGCGCGCGTCGTGCTCGGTGGGCAGGCCGTAGGCCTCGACCTCGATGAGGTGGGTCGCGCCTTCACCGTCGGAAGCGACGCGGCGGGCCATATCGGTGCAGATGGCGAGCACGAGGTCGGCCATCGCCTTCTTGTCTTCTTCGGTCTTGATCTCAACGCCGGAAGCGCCGTTGGCGAGCAGGAAGATCGAGTCGTTCGTGGAGGTGTCGCCGTCGACGGTGCACATGTTGAAGCTCTTATCCACAGCCGCGGAGAGCATCTTCTGCAGGTCTGCGGGATCCGCCTTGGCGTCGGTCGTCACGTAGACGAGCATCGTCGCCATATTGGGGTGGATCATGCCAGAGCCCTTGGCCATCGCGCCGATCTTCACGGTGCCGGTGGAGAGCTGCAGCTCATAGGCGCACTCCTTGCGGACGGTATCGGTGGTCATGATGGCGTAGGCAGCCTCGGAGCCGTTCTCCTTGGCGAGCTTGGCGGGAATGATCTCGCGGATGCCCTGCAGCACCTTGTCGACCGGAAGTCTCTGGCCGATGACGCCGGTGGAGCAGACGAACACTTCGTCCTCGCCGAGGCCGAGCAGCTTTTCCGCCTCGCGCTCAACGGTGCGGGCGTCTTCGATGCCCTGCTTGCCGGTGGCGGCGTTGGCGTTGCCGGAGTTGATGACGACGGCGCGGGCCTTGCCCTTTTTCAGGATCTCGCGGTCAAGGATGACCGGAGCTGCGCAGAACTTGTTCGTGGTGAAGCAGGCCGCGCAGGAGCAGGGCAGGTCGGAGTAGAGAACAGCGACGTCGGGCTTCTTGTTCTCGCGCTTTTTGATGGCGGTGTAGACCGCGCCGGCGGTGAAGCCCTGCGGCGTGGTAACGCCGCCCTCGATCTTTTTCAGATTGGACATGTGGGGGGATCTCCTCTCTTAACGTTAGTTTAACAGCATTCTTGCCTAAATCGGGTCGAAACTCGTCGAACCGAAAATTACGGATACATCGGGGGCATCATGAGGCCGGTGGTCTCGGGCAGGCCCATGATGAGGTTCATGTTCTGGATGGCCTGGCCGGCTGCGCCCTTGCCGATGTTGTCGATCACGGAGGAGACGATCAGGCGGTGGGTACGCGCGTCGAAGGTCGGGGTCATCTCACAGAAGTTCGTGCCGTAGACCCACTTGGTCTGAACGGGCAGGCTCGCCGGGAAGACCTTGACGAAGGGCTCATCCTTGTAGAAGTCCTTGTAGAGCTCGTAAACTTCCTCGTTGGTGAAGTCTCTGTCGCAGGTAGCGTAGATGGTGACCTCGATACCACGGACCTGGGGCAGGAGGTGCGGCTGGAAGTTGATGTACTGCCAGGTCTCGGGCTTCATCAGATCCTTGCCGGTGATGTAGGCAATGTTCTGCTCGATCTCGGGCGTGTGGCGGTGACCGCCGAGGGCGTAAGCGCAGAAGTTGTTCTCCGCCTCAGTGAGGAGCTTGTTGAGGGCGGGACGGCGGCCTGCGCCGGTGTAGCCGCTCTTGGCGTCGATGACGATGGTGTTGTCAACGATGTGACCGGCCTTGAGCATGGGCTGGAGGCCGAGGGTGGAGGCGGTGGGATAGCAGCCGGGGTTGGCGATGAGCTTCTTGCCCTTGGCAAGGTCGCGCATGACCTCAGGGATGCAGTAAACAGCGTCGTGGGTCATCTTGGCGTCGGGGTGCTTCTGGCCGTACCACTTCTCCCAGACGTCGACATCGCGGAAGCGGATGTCAGCGCCGATATCGATGATGGCGCAGTCCTCAGCGAGCACGATCTCCGCCCACTTGGCCACGTCGCCAGAGGGGACCTGGATCATGATAACATCGCTCTTCTTCGCGGTCTCGCGGACGTTCTCCTCCGTGAGGTCCATGATGACCTGATCATAGAAGCCGCGCAGAGCGGGATGATGCGTAGAGATGGCATCGCCGACACCGTAGGTATCGAGCACGTTGACAAGCTCTCCCTCGTGGTGGTTGACCATCATGCGGAGCACTTCGCCGCAAACATAACCGGTAGCACCGATGCAGGAATAATGGATCATGTCTGTTTTCCTCCTTGTTGATTCGACATTTTGTCTGACAATTTTGTACTGCTTGGAAAATCCCGTGTGTAGGCATTGAATTTTCTTTGTTGATATTGTATAATCCAAAAGCAGTTTTGAAAAGCGAATATATTTTTATATGCGCATTCCAAAATGGAATCTTTGAGGTATTGTTGATTATTGAGGGCATTTATAATGAGTATTCGTAAATATATTGCCTATCTCCGCACTGTGGAGACCGGCAGCATCACTCAGGCGGCGAACGAATTGGGCTATACGCAGTCCGCCGTGAGCAAGATGATCTCCGATCTTGAGCAGGACTGGCAGGTCAAGCTCTTAACGCGCAACCACTCCGGCATCGAGATCTCCTCCGACGGCATGGTGCTCCTGCCCACGATCCGCGAGATCGTCAAGGACTATGAGGACCTCAACTTTGCCGTGTCCGAGCTGCATGGCGTGCAGTCCGGCACGCTGCGCCTCGGGTGCTTTACAAGCCTTGCCATCAGCCTGCTGCCGGAAATTCTGAAGGACTTCCACCAGACGTACCCCAACATTCAGATCCAGCTGATGACTGGCGAGTATTATGAAATTTCCGAATGGCTGCGCCGCGGCGCGATCGACTGCGGCTTTCTTGCCATCCCCGCCTCCAACGACTTTGAGACGACGCCCATCCTGCACGACACGATGGTCGCCATTCTCCCAAAGGATCACCCAATGGCGGACGCGTCCGTCTTCCCGCTCGAGCAGCTGCCGCACGAGAACTTCGTGCGCCTGATGGAGATCGAAGACTACGAATTCAACCGTCTGCTCGACCATTACAACATCCATCCCGAGGTCACCTATGACACGACGAGCGACTTCGCGCTCTTGTCCATGGTCGAGGCGGGACTTGGCATCAGCATCGTGCACAGCCTGCTCATCAAGCCCGGACGCTACCGCGTCGCCACGCTGCCGCTCAACGTCAAGCAGTCGCGCGAGATCGGCATCGCCGTGAAAAAGGGCTTTCTCCCCTCCACGATCACGCAGCTTTTCCTCCAGCATGTGGTCGACTACACCAAGGATATGGGCGAGATCACCGTCATCCGGCACTGAGTTTTTCTTGAAAAATCAGGGAAAATTTCATTTTCCAACCGACGGTTGGAAAGGATTTTCCCCGATTCAACCACCGCGCCATTGTCAATCCTCCCCATGCCCCCTATACTGAGTCCATAACCGGTGATTCAAAGCCGCGGCTGCAGCACGGGGCAAGGAAGGACCAACATGTTACGATCGGCGATCAAGCGTTTGCACGCGATGTGCTGCCTGAATACGAGGGAAACGTCGGCGCCTGACTTCCCGTTCGACGCGGGACACCCGCTCATCGCGTTTCCAACGCTCACTTTACTATTATAATGCAGTGCAGGAGGATAGACAACTTGGAAGAATCGACAATGGGCGCGCGCATTCTGCGCCGCCGTAAAGAAAAAGGACTGACACAGGAGGCGCTGGCAAACAAGCTCGGTGTGAGCAATCAGGCCGTGTCAAAGTGGGAGGGCGATGTCTGCTGCCCCGACCTGCAGCTTTTGCCGCTGCTGGCCGACACGCTGGAGCTCAGCCTCGACGAGCTCTTTGGACGCGAAAGCATGGCAAAAACCGCCCAAAAAGCAGAAGCGGACAGCCAGATTTTACCCATCGTGGCAGAGCTGCCGTGGGAGGATGACGACGCCATCCACGCCGTGCTCTTCCAGGGGCACCGGCTGCTCCAACCGAAACAGGGGAGCCTGTTCCGCCACGACAAATACGACGAGATCCGCAAGACCGTCGAGCTGCACTTTTCCGGCACGGCGCAGGATATTTACAGCGATTTTTCCGTCGTCTGCACCGATTCGACGATCTCCGGCAGCGTCAGAGCCGGTGACGGCGTGACTTGCACCGACGTCGGCGGCGATGTGTCTGCGGGCGATGACGTGACCTGCGGCAATGTCGGCGGCGACGTGTCCGCAAACGACAGCGTCCGCTGCGGCGAGGTCAAGGGCAACATCCGCGCAAGCGACAGCGTCACCTGCGGCGACATCAGCGGCAGCGGGAGCGCCGAGCGCGTGCGCTGCACCAAAGCCGGCGGCGAAGAGCAGGAGAGCTTTACTTTCACCAAGAAGGGCAAGAGCTTTTCCTTCCCTCTCCGATAAAACCGTAAAAGCGCGGCCTTAAGAGGTCGCGCTTTTTTCCTTGTCATCGCGGCGGGTTTGTGTTACCATAACATTGACAAAGGAAAAGGTGGGAAAATCATGGAAAATACCTTCAAGAGTTCCGTCTTCGGCGGCTTCAACCGCGATGACGTCATTCGTTATATCGAAAAAACCTCGCTCGAGAGCAAGCAGCAGATCGAAGCGCTCGAGCAGGAGAGCGACGGCCTCTGCCGCGAGAATGCAGAGCTGCGCGACAAGCTCGCCGCCGCCGAGCGTGAGCGCGACAAGTTTGCCGAGTCCTATTCGACCGCGTCCAGCGCGCAGGACGCGCTCAAAAAGGGTCTGACCGCCGCGCAGGAGACGATCTCCGAGCTGCGCGCGCAGATCGAAGAGGGCGCGCAGAAGCTCGCGAGCGCCAAGGCCGACTGCGACCTCCAGCTGAAAGCCAAAGAGGAGGCTGCCGAGCAGCGCATCGCCGAGCTGGAAGCGCAGCACGCCGAACGCCTTTCCACCGCCGAGCAGGAGCGCAAGCGCCTTTTAAGCGAGCTTGACGAGCTCCGCCCGCAGGTCGAGGAATACGGCCGCGTCAAGGCGCACATCGCCGACATTGAGCTCTCCGCCCGTGAGCGCGCCGACGCGCTCGACGCCGCCACGCGGGAGCGTTTGCAGGCGATGATCGCGGCATGCAGAGGGCACTGCGAGCAGGTGCTCTCGACGCTCGGCGCGACTTGCGAGAGCGTGTCGAACGAGCTCAAGCGCGCGGACGCTGCCGTCGCACAGCTGCCCGAGGCGTTCACCACGCTGGAGGGCCAGCTCGACGAGCTCAAAAAGTTAGAGCAGTGACAAGATAGCAAAAAAGAAGTGCGTTCCCGTTAGGAACGCACTTCTTTTTATGCTAATTCGCTGTACTGATTAAAGATGTCTGCAAATTCGTCCAGATGCTCGCGCAGGCTGTCGGGCGCCTCGGTGCGGAAGTAGAGCACCTCTCCCCCGCGGCGCAGAATAAGAAACTGGTGGACATCGTCCGGTTCATTTGGAAGCCGGGTATTTGGTTTGATAAATTCTGCGTAGTACGCCTCGTCAAAGCCGTCAATCGAAAGCGTCTGCGCACCGTCTTCCATAAAATAGTCCCGCAGCTCATGCGTCAGCGGAACGGCCAGCGCGGAAATGCGAGGGGCGTAGAAGTCAAGCTCCGTGCTGTACTGCATCCAAGTGTCGATCGTTCCCGCATACGGCGTTTCGCCGACAGAGTACACGTGCCCGCCGAGCAGCGTCGAGAGATCGCGCACACCATACCAGTCCGATCCCCTTTCGCCGCCGAGCATCTCGGTCCCGATATACGGCAGCGGCGGCTCGTCATAGCTGTCGCCGTAGGCCGTATCGTCCACTCGCCAGAAAATCAGCGCGAGCGCCAATACACCGGCAATGATCGTAAGCGCGCGGTCCGCTTTCGCCCAGCGGTTGCGCGGCATCTTCTCCACGCGCTCGCACGCCTCCATCGCGCGCTTGAGCGTCCACATCTCTTTTCTCTCCTTTGCCTCGCTCAGGATACCGAGGATACTGCCTAAGATAATGGACACAAACTGAATGACCTCGCTCTTTTCCATCGTGAGGAACGACATCACCGGGAGACTCAAGGCACTAAAAAGGAAATAGACGAGCCAGATGTCCACCACCAGGAAGATCATCGGCAGGAAATAGCTGCGGCGCAGCTTTTTGCACAGTCTGCGGTAGCCGTAGGAGTCCGTACAGTCCTTCGGCGCGGGGACGTGCGCAGTCCTGTCACCGCGCCAGATATAGAAGATGCCGTCCTTCGTCCGGCAGACGTACTCCCAGCCCAGGCGGGCGCGCTTTTCGCGCAGGGTTTCGTCGGGGTCGTCATCGTCCGCGGCGGGCTCCAGATGATAGCGGCAGTCGCGCGGCTCGCCGATCACAAAATCGTCGTAGCGGAGCAGGAGCTTCCCCTCCGCCGCGCGCTCAGAAAGCCACTGCTCGATGCCGCGCGGGTCATAGGCGCTGGGCACAAAGCGGATGCTCTTCGTCTCGGGCTCATTCTCTTCGTTCGGCGCAGTCCCTCCGCTCTCCGGAAGCTCTGTTGTCTCGCGCAGGTTTTCGTCCATTCGCGCTCCCTCCTCTCTTCTCTCTATGGCAAAGTATAAAGAAGCGAGGGGGATTTTTCAAGCAAGTTCAGCGAGCATTGACAAAGATCGCGCGCAAGTTTATTGTTACATCGCAAAAAAGGCAGGAAATTCCTGCCTTTTTTCGTTTCACAGCAAAATCGGCTGAATTTGTCTTCCCTCCAGCGCCGCCTCGGCCGTCGGGATAATTTTGCGGAAGTCCGCGATCAGCGAGGCCGGCTTCGCCTCGGCGTTGTCCTGCCCGAAGGGGACAAAATAGTAGTTTTTGCGGTTCAGCAGCACCGCGATGTTCGGCGCGCTCGCGGATAAGCCGTCATTCGTCGCAATGGCAAGCACAACGGGCTTACCGTTGCGCAGGTGCCCCTTTGCCGCCATCGTCACCGCGCCGTCCGTGATGCCGTGGGCGAGCTTGGCAAGCGTGTTTCCCGTGCAGGGCGCAATGACGAGCACTTCCATCGCCCCCTGCGGGCCGAGGGGCTCGGCTTCGACGATATTGCGCACGGCCTTCCGCCCCGCCAGCGCCTCCACGCGGGTGACGAAGTCCTCCGCCGTGCCGAAGCGCGTGGAATACTTCGCCGCATTTTCCGACAAGATTGGCACGATCTCATGCTCGCGCGCGATGTCCTCGTAGAGTTTCAGCAGCTCGGGATGGTTGCAGAACGAGCCGCAAAAGGCAAATCCGATCTTCATGCTTCCTCCTTGATGAGTCGACATAACGTCTTTTTGATGGCGCGCGCCGCCGTCTCCGGCGCGACGCGCCCGGGCAGTCCCCCTGCCTTGAGATACGAAAGGCGCAGCGTTTCGACCGCGTCCATGTCAAAGCCGCTCGCGCTCGCAAGCTCGATGAGCAGGCAGTCCGGCGGCAGCTCGGCAAGGAGCGTTTCGTCCAATACCTGATGCGGCACGGTGTTGAACACCACGCGAAATTCCCCCAGCGTGCCGGAGAGGCGGTTCGTGTGCAGCGGCGCGTAGCCGAACGCGTCGATCCACGCAAGGTCCGACCGCTTGCGCGCGCTGACGCTGACCTTCGCTCCCAGCGCGCTCAGATCGTGCGCGAGCACCTTTCCGATGCGGCCAAAGCCGAGCACGAGGCATGGCGTGCCGTGCAGCGTGACACTCGTGTGCTTCATCGCCGCCTCGATGGCCCCCTCCGCCGTCGGGATCGCGTTGCGCACGCTCAGCTCTTCCGAGGCAAAGTAGTCCGTGATCGTAAGCCCCAACGACTGCGCGAGCGTTGACGCGTCGTTTCCCACATTGCCCGCGAAAATGCGGTGCTCGCGCCGCAGCGAGCGCAGCAGGCTCTCCATCGTGAGCTCTGTGCCGCTCAAATAGCCGTTTTTCTCCGCCGGCAGCGGCAGGACGATGATGTCTGCTTTCAGCGCGTCGCACAGCGCCCGTTTATTCGGCGCACCGGTCAGCTCCCACGAGCAGACGTCGTATCCCTCCGCAGCCATCATCTGGGCAAGCAGGCGCATGCGTGCGTCGCCGCCCAGGAATGCTATCGTCTGGTCCATCTCATTCCCCCTTTTCCATAAAGGGTATGCCGCAGCGCGTGCGCGCATGACGCAAACTATTTTTGATTTTTTGCTTGACAACTCTATTTTTATCGCTATAATAAGAATTATTCTAATTCTAATTTAGGAGAAACGCATGACCAAGTACGCCCAGCAAATTCTCGATCTCGTCCTGCGCTCCATCGAGCACCCGACCGCCGAGCAGATTTTTCTGCAAATGAAGCAGGAAAATTCCAAAATCGCGCAAGCTACGGTGTATAACAACCTCAACGCGCTTGTAGCGGACGGCAAACTCATCCGCCTGTCGCAGCCCGGCGCGCCCGACCGCTACGACAACACCACGCGCCACGATCACCTGATCTGCACCCGCTGCGGCGCGCTCGCAGACTTCAAGTTCACCGACCTGACGCACGACATCGAAGCCGCGCTCGGCGCGCGCATCCAGTCCTACGACCTTCGCATTCACTATCTCTGCCCCGCCTGCCGCAAGGCGCAGGAGCAGCATGAAAATTTTGAAAGATGAAAAGGAGAATTTCACCATGAAGACCAACAAGTATTCCGGCACCAAAACCGAGCAGAACCTGCGCACCGCCTTCTCGGGCGAATCCGAGGCGCGCAACAAGTACACCTTCTTCGCCTCCACGGCCAAGAAAGAGGGCTATGAGCAGATCGCCGCGCTCTTCCAGAAGACCGCGGACAACGAAAAGGAGCACGCCAAGATGTGGTTCAAAGAGCTCCAGGGCATCGGCTCCACCGCCGACAATCTGCTCTCCGCCGCTGAGGGCGAAAACTACGAGTGGACCGACATGTACGATTCTTTCGCCAAGACCGCAGAGGAAGAGGGCTTTCCCGAGCTGGCGCAGAAGTTCCGCCTCGTCGGCGAAATCGAGCGCCATCACGAGGAACGCTACCGCGCGCTGCTGCGCAACGTCGAGACCGCCAAGGTCTTTGAAAAGAGCGAGGTCAAGGTCTGGGAGTGCCGCAACTGCGGCCACATCGTCGTCGGCACCAAGGCCCCCGACGTCTGCCCCACCTGCAACCACCCCCAGAGCTACTTCGAAGTCCACGCGGAGA
>ERZ779656.1700-NODE-1700-length-11101-cov-2.437896_pt1 | contig 11101 bp, 10 predicted proteins | sample MGYA00511102_ERZ779656 | MGnify/ENA primary metagenome ERZ779656 (study PRJEB29588, sample SAMEA2143980) | human gut metagenome | biome: human gut; feature: human-associated habitat; material: faeces | place: Denmark | collected 2008/2010 ... | reverse complement strand
ATAATAGGTGAAATAGCAAATGGATTTTCGTTCCTAATGAATAGTGATAAGCTCAGTAAAAATGAAAAAGAGCAGTATCAGGGAATTATACAGATTAAAGATGGAAAATATCATATGAGTGATGGTGTGGTTATTTCATCATTAAAAGTGTTATCTCAGCTTTTGACTAAACACTATGGCAAGAATACTATTTTTATAATAGACGAATATGATGTACCGCTGGATAAAGCATTCCAGCACGGTTACTACGATGAAATGGTCGAGCTTATCAGAGGTATTTTGGGAAAAGTTTTAAAAACAAATGATTATTTACAATTTGCAATTCTTACAGGGTGTCTTCGTATCTCGAAAGAAAGCATTTTTACCGGAATAAATAATTTTAAAGTTTTATCGATTCTTGATGCCAGATTTGACGAGCAGTTTGGATTTTCGGATGATGAGGTGAAAAATCTTCTTGCAGACTATGGACTGGCATCACATTTTGAAGAGGCAAAGGAGTGGTATGATGGTTATCATTTTGGTAATGTGGATGTATACTGTCCTTGGGATGTTATAAATTATGTGGACAATCTTGTTGCCAATCCAACTGCCAGACCACAGACTTACTGGATAAACAGTAGCGGAAACAGCCTTGTAAGACGCCTTATAAATATAGCTGATTCGACAACCAAGGATGAGGTTGAGCGCTTAATTGCCGGAGAGTCTATTGAAAAAGTGGTTCATCTTGAACTTACGTACAATGAAATAGACAAAAATATAGATAATATATGGAGTGTACTTTTTACTACAGGATACCTGACAAAAGTAGGTGAAGTGAAATTGCCGGATAGTGAGAATTATGCACTTAAACTTGTTATCCCAAACAAAGAGGTCAGAGAAGTTTTTATTCTGCAGATACAGGAATGGTTCAAGGAAGTTGTAGCAAAGGACAATGATGAGATCAGAGTGCTGTCAAAGGCTATTCTTGAGGCTGACACTGAAAAGATTCAGAGACAGCTCAATATAATCATGGATCGTATGATAAGTATTCTGGACACTAAGGCTCGCGATAGACAGAAAGAAAATTTCTACCATGGTCTTTTGCTTGGCCTTTTGAGAGGAAGCAATCCGAACTGGCTGATCAAATCGAACAGGGAATCAGGGGATGGATTCAGTGACATTATCATAAAACCGGAGGATCCTGATTCGGGAATTATCATAGAGGTCAAATATGCAACGTCTTTTCAAGGATTGGATAAATCTTGTGAAGATGCAATGAATCAGATAAATACACGCAGATATGATGCTGTACTTCGTGAAGAGGGCAGATGCAATATCATAAAATACGGAATTGCATTTCATAAGAAGCGCTGTAAGGTGGTATCGGATAAGTAAATAGACTTAATAAAAAGATATTCTGATAAATAGGTTGATAGTAAAGTCGTGACAAAAATCCATTGCAATAATTAAAATTGCAATGGATTTTTTTATTTTACAACTATGACACATCACAGGTTTATAATTATCATAACAATTAAACATCAGCAAGCAAAGGAGAAGAAAGAGTGTGAAGAGGAAAAAAATTACAGCAACGATAGATGGTATTTCATATAAAATTGATTCATATGAGCATACCACAGAGTTTGGAAACAGAAATAAGGATACGGTTGCAGAGTTTTTGAAAGATAGCTATGAAGGAAATATAGATGAAAATTATAACCTGAGCAATGGCTATAGTTACATTTTTGTCACTATGACATATACAAATAATACAGATGAGCAGGTTGAGATATTAAGAAATGCAGGAGCTTTTTATATTATAAATGATGATCTGGAGAGATTACAGGTTGGTGATCCCGGTGGGATTTATATAGACAACTATTGGACAGAAGGCAAAGAAAACGAGAGATATCATTATGTACTTGGTGCAGGAGAAAGTGTTACATCAGAGGTTGGATATATTATTCAGGATGAGGGAATACCTGAAGACTCTAAGTATATTTATTATTGTATAGAGGGCAAAGATTCAAAAACCAATGATACGGTGAAGAAATATTTTAAACTGGAGCTGTAGTTATGAATAGAATATTTAAACTCGAAATCAAACGTGCTTTTAGAAATAGATTATTCCCTGCCACAGTGTGTGTTGCGGTTGCAATATGTGTATGGCATTTTATGGAAAATGTGTGGATATGGAGGATGTATATTTACTCCGACACGTATCCATTGTCTGCATATGAGAAATGGATAGGTGCGGATAATGCAAGTGTGCAGCCGTTGCTGCTTTATCTGATAATGCCCGCTTTATGTGCCATACCATATGGCAGAAGCTTTTATTTTGATGTTAAATCAGGGTATGCTGCCCAGATCATATCAAGAGGAAAGAAGAGCGATTATATAAGAGCAAAATATGGAGCTGCATTTGTAAGCGGTGCGCTTATTGGAATGATACCACTGGTGTTTGACTTTCTGCTTACTGCAATGGTATTTCCGATGGTAATACCACAGGTAGGAACAGGCACATTCCCGGTAGCGGCAATGGATATCATGTCAGGGGTATTTTATACACATCCACTTGTATACAATCTGATTTTTGTGCTGATTGATGGCTGCTTCTGGGGACTTTTAAACTGTGCGGTGTTGTGGGCGGTTAATTTTGTAAGAAACCGGTTCTGGATATTGCTGACACCGTTTATCATATACATATTTGTGTTCTGTATGGTTCATTTTGTAAACAGGGTGAGTTTATCACCGGTAATGTTTCTTAGACCAAGTGCGCCGTTTAGAAATGATATCCGGGTTGTGATCTGTGCGTTTATTATCCTTATAGTGGTAAATATTATATTTTACATACATGCGGTAAAGAAAGAGCTTGTTGCTTATGAATAGGAGAATTTTTGCAAATCTGATCTTATATGATATCAGAAAAGGATTTAGGGAAAACAAGATAAAATGGATAGTCGGAGTATTCATATTTGTATTTTTTTCATTTATCACCGTCAGTGATTTTAGTGTAAATTCACCGGAGCTTGGATTTTTGGCATACTTTACAAATATACTTCAGGGTATGCCGCCATACATAAAGACAGATGACAGCGTATTTACCATTCCGGTGTCATGGTTTTTGTTTTATGCATTTTTATTTTTTATGGTAGGATTTTATCCATTGTCAGATCTGTATGGTGCAGGCAAAAAGACACTGATATTGTCTGGCAGCAGGTTTAAGTGGTTATGGAGTAAGTACATATGGACGGTCATAAATGTGATTATGTATTATGCTGCAATGATACTGGTTCTTGCGGCTGTGACATGTGCAATCGGGAAGTGGAGCACAAAGCCTGATGATATGCTTATGGAAATGGGAATAGATATGCAGCAGTTTTCGACCGGAAATGAAGTGCTTGTATGGCTGATACTGCCAATGCTATGTGCCTGTACAATTGCGGTGGTGCAGCTTACTATCAGTGTTTTTGCCGGTGCGATCGCTGGATATATTGTTTCCATAGTTTATCTTGTGGTGTCTGTTTACTGGGTGAGTCCGTTTCTTATGGGAAATTATCTTATGATCATCAGAAACAACAGGCTCTGTGCGGGCGGAATGGATGTGGCTGACGGAATAATAAGCTGCATTATTGTGATGGTGGTTTCTATTGTGTCCGGAAGTGTGTATTTTAACAGAAAAAATATTTTGTGAGGTATTTTATGAAGATAGAGATAGAACATGTTTCTAAAAAGATAAAGGATGCTCTGGTACTCGATGATGTATGCATGACACTGGAAAGTGGTAATATATATGGATTTCAGGGCGTAAACGGCTCCGGCAAGACAATGCTGATGAGAGCGGTAAGCGGACTTATGTATCCTACAAGCGGTAGCATCAGGATTGATGGAAAGGTGCTTGGAAAAAATATGGCTTTTCCGGAAAAGATAGGTATGCTAATTGAGAATCCTGCCTTTATAGATAGTTATACAGGCTATGACAATCTAAAAATGCTTGCATCAATAAATAAAGGTGAAGTTGATATAAGCAGGGCACTTGAAACGGTTGGACTGAACCCGCATGATAAGAGAAAGTATAGAAAATATTCTCTTGGAATGAAGCAGAGACTGGGTATTGCCTGTGCCATTATGGAGGAACCAAAGCTTCTTTTGCTGGATGAACCTTTTAACGCCCTGGACAAGGAGGGACAGGAAAAACTGTCAGAAATCATAAGGGATATGCGTGATAAAGGAAGTCTTATACTGCTTAGCTCTCACGATAAGGATGAGCTTGAAAATCTATCCGATGTAATCTATCTGGTGGACAGCGGAAGGTTTAAATTGAAGTAACGAGGAGAATTTATTATGAAGCAAAGGAAATCAAAACAAGTAAGACTTTTTTCGGGAATGCTCATAGGAATTGTGATGATTGCTGTTTTGGCAAGGATTGTTTATCTGAATCATTGCTATCCATCCCCAAAGGTCATCACATATACAGAAAATGACACTATTAAGCTTGGAAATTATGAGATAAAGCAGACCGGATGGGAGTGGGGCGATGGCAGTCTCCTAAAAGAAAAATGTTCTGATTATGTATATGATCAGATGGATGATGGTTCAGAGTATCCTTTAGACAGTGTGCGTGTGGGATTTATAACGTTGTCAGTTACCAAGGTAAAGGACGATACAACATCACTTGATCTTACAAGCCTTGCGTTTGAAATGGGAACCAATGGTAATCAGTATGACATGGAACTGTTTTTTAAATTAAATCCTACTTTGGAAGCTTTGGAGATAAAGCTTAATGCCGGTGAGGAGACGTCCTTTGTGATACCGTATGCAATGAATGAGGATCTGGTTTCAAAGAAAGACTGGAGCAGGGTAGATAAGATGAAGCTGTATATGGTGCTGCAGTATTATCCGCAGAAGATAAGGTTGTGTTGTAACTGATTTTTAATTTTTAATTGATCTATATAAAATGTACCAAAAGTGAATAAAAAATGTCATCTCATGTAAATTGTATTGAAAAAAATGGGAAAATGAAGATAATTGAAATTGTAATCGATTTCTAATAACAATAATTATTGTTATTAAGTAACTTAAAACATAGTATAGTAAAGGAGAAGCCTATGGGTAAAAGAGGTAAAGTATTAGGGGTACTTTTTGCAGCAGCATTAGTGATGGTTGGAAATGTAAATGCTTATGCAGCATCATCTGCAAACTGGAATGTTAATTATTTAAAAGGAGCACCACAGCAGTCGGCAAATCCTGTTTCTTATGCTGCAATAGCCTATGATTCAGATGGATTTTACATTAATTGTACATATTTGACGGGGAGTTATGATAGACAGGTAACAGTTTCATCAGAAAATGCAGGTGGAATAAAAGGTGGAAATAAATATATTCGTAGTGTTGGAAAGACTAAAACTTTTTACATGAATAAGTCTTCTTCGACATCTGTAGTATACAAGTTTGTAGCAACGGGAAGTGAATCTTGTAATGCAAAAGGTACGATTTATAAAGTAGTATAAAAAAGATAAAAATATGTTAGCCGGTATGTTTTCCATACCGGCTAATTGTGTTACAAAATGGGGGGAATTATATATGAACAAACATCACAAAACAGTACTAATACCAGCCCTTTGCATTGCAGCATTTTTTACCATGTCTGCATGTGCAGACAGCAAAACGGCAGATACACAGCAGAAGAATACAGCGGATAAATCAGACACGCAGCAGGGGATTGATATAGCTGCGTATGAGAAAAAGCTTGCCGATAACAGGGAGAATTACAAGCTAAGCTGCGAGCAGTACAGCACAGATATCAATACGGTAAAAAACACGGATTACAGGAATTTATCATTTACAAACTGTGCTTTTAAAGATATGCCGGAAACGGATGAGTTGTATGTCATGGAGGGGGGAGTACACGGCATTACTACACAGGAGAGCTGGGATACAATAAAGGACTGGCTTGAATCAATCGGTAAGCTTAATACAACTGATATGGATTCGGAGGTAAGGATCGTAAACAGTGACCTTGGAATGGATGATACAAAGGAAACACCATACAGTTATCCGGCTCTTAAGGATCATATGGATCTTGCATCAGGGGCAGGAGCACTTGTAAATACGAATGAGTGTCATATACAGATAGCGGATAATGGCATATATTCCATGAGTGATGGAAAGATAGGAGCATATCTGAATACGGATGCGCATGCGAGCAGTGACGCTCTTGGAACATACACAGATGATGTTGTAAAATCGGGGACAATAGACGAGCTTGGAAAAGAAAGCTATCAGCTTATAAATGGTGAATTGACCATTGAACAGGGGGCAGAGCTTACAGGGGAATATTTTGAAAAAGGTACTCCGTTTGTACCCACAGATGGCATTACATTGTCAGTTCCTGAGGTTCGCGTGTTCAGGCTCGGACAGGTGTACGGATATGATTATATGGTTCAAAGGCAGTACCATGGTGTTCCAATAGCATATCATGATTATGGAAATTATCAGATATATGGAAATGAGTATAATTTTGAAGAGGATATCAAACATGCATATGTAGTGGATTCTGATGGAGTCAGTGCTTATGCGGGAGTTAACGATTCGGAACCGCTGGAAAATTTGTATTCGTCGGATGAGATATTGGGAATAAAGGATGCCGCAGATATTTTAAGCGGGAAGATGGCAAAGTTTTTAAATGTTGATGTACAAAGTGTATGTCTTACATATGTACCGCTTAATTTGGGAGATGGTTCTGAGTGCAAAATATATCTTCCGGCATGGCAGTTTGACGGAATAAACAGGACTAAGGACGAAAACATCAGGATGTATATTGATGCATTTACAGGAGAGGTCTATTACTATACCTATGGGGAGGCGGCTTAGTATGATAAGGGCGGAAATGAAAAAATATCTGTATTTTCCGTATCTGCTTCTTGCGGTCATAGGATGTGTTGTACTTGCTTTTAGCGCAAATGCGGATTATGATTCGTCAGGCAGTGCCGTGTCGGTATTTAGGCTTGCCATAACCGGTATTGCACATAAAAGTAAGCAGCCGATAGAATACAGCGCACTTTTTATGTGGATAAAAGGGATGAATGGCTGGCTTCCGATTATACTGCCGCTTTTAATGTCATTTGGATATATCGCAGTGCTTTCCGCGGAACGGCACAACGGCATGACAGGTTTTTTGCTCATAAGGTCGCAAAATGCAAAGTATTGTGCCACAAAGGTGACAGCAGGAGTGCTTACAGGTGGAATTCTTTTCATGACAGCGAACATTGTTTTCGGACTTATGATGTTTATTGCATTTCCGGCATATATATCATTTTCCGTGGATGAGCAGATGATATATGCTGACTGGTACGGAACAGGCAATATGGTACTCATATATGTGGTAAAACGGCTTATCGGTTCTTTCTTATATGGTATGGCGGCAAGTATGTTTGGAATAGGAGCAGCAATATTTTTTAGGGATCGGTATATGCTTCTGTGCCTTCCGTTTCTACTTAATTACATATACACGCAGATTCTGCAGAGACTTACACTTGAAAACCCGGCAGTGGCGAGGCTTAACTTATCAAACCTGATGAATGTGTCGGGTGAGAGCGGCTGGGGATGGACGGTAGGACTTACTATAGTTTGTTATGTGATACTTGTTCTGCTGTATTATGCACAGGTGAAAAGGAGGCATTGCGATGGATAGATTTTCGTTTCGGGCAGCAGTGCACATTGCGCAAGCTGAATTCAGGCAGTGGCTGCGCAGCAGCAGGATAATAATACTGTTTGTCATGCTCGTATTTGTGAATGTGCAGGTGATCGGGCCGCTTCGACAGTGCAAAATGCTTATGGGAGAAATGCTTTCTATACCTGAGGCTTTTGTGGCTTTGGGAAATTCGGGAGTTATCCTTCTTATAATACCTATACTTTTTCTTGTGCTGATGGCTGATTTTCCACAGAGGACGGGAATTGACAGGTTTTATCAGATGCGCTGTACAAAGAGGACATGGATATTTGGACAGGCAGTTTTTGTGGCAGCAGCATCCTGTTTTGTGCTTTTATTCCTTTTGGTGTCATCGTGCGTTCTTATGATAGGAACAGGCAGATGGAGTCTTTCATTTTCTGATGCGGTCACACATTTTACTTCAGTTTATCCGGATAGGACGGGAGATTATGTGGTGCAGCTTCTTCCGGGAAATCTGTATCAGCAGATGACACTTGAACAGGCACTTATACACACATTCTGTCTGCTGCTTTTATATTTTCTGCTCATATCATATGTGCTGCTTTTTTCGACTGTCAGCAATCACAGATATGTGGGGATACTCGTAAATGGTTTTGCAATCATACTCGGAGCAGTCACCTGCGAGGTCAGAATGAAGCAGATGTGGATACTTCCGATGGCGCATACGATACCGTGGCTGCACTATGATGAATATCTTGACAGGATGAATTTTCCGATGTGGGGATCATATCTTTATCTGGGAGCCATAAGTGCGCTGCTTCTTGTGCTTTGCTTTGCAAGGGCAGGACATTATCAGGTAAAGGAATAGGGGGACCGAGCATGATAGAAATAAGAAATGTATTGCTAAGACTGGATGGCAAATCAATTTTAAATAATATTTCGCTGACACTTGAACCGGGGAAAATCTATGGACTTGTTGGCAGCAACGGAAGCGGCAAAACAATGCTGATGAAATGCATCTGCGGATTTGTGCATCCGACAGAGGGAGAGATAAAAATGGACGGCAGGCGTGTGGGAAAAGATGTGGATTATCTGCCAAATGCAGGAATAATCATTGAAACACCGGGATTTATACCATATTACAGCGGGCTGCAAAATCTACGGCTGCTTGCCGGAATACGCAGAAAGGTTACGGATGATCAGATACGTAAGGCTCTTAAGATAACAGGACTTGATCCGGACAGCAGACTTTGGGTGCGCAAGTACAGTCTTGGAATGAGGCAGCGCCTTGGGATTGCACAGGCAATCATGGAGCAGCCGGACATACTGATACTGGATGAGCCGATGAACGGACTCGATAAACACGGTGTGGCTGATATACGTGAGCTTTTGATGGAGCTTAAAAAGCAGGGAAAGCTCATACTTCTGGCAAGCCACAATCCCGCAGATATCGAGCTGCTTTGTGATGAAGTATATGAAATGGAGCTGGGAAACATAAGAAATTTCAGTTAATAAAAAATTTATAATTTTTATTAGCACTCGCTATTGACGAGTGCTAATAATGGTGCTATAACATACTTGTAAACAAAAGAAAGCAAATTTCCGAAAGGAAAGTTACAGGTATATAAGGAGGTATGACCTATGTTATTAACAACTACAAACAACAACTTATTTGATACATTTTTCAGTGATCCATGGTTCAATGATCCTTGGTTTGATGACAGGGACGTACAGAAGGCACAGAAGAAATTATACGGACACAACGGAAAGAGAATGATGCTCACCGATATCAAGGAAAGCGATAAAGGCTATGAGCTTGAGATGGATCTTCCGGGATTCAAAAAGGATGAGATTAAGGCTTCTTTAGAGAATGGTTATCTGACCATTACAGCAGAGAAAGGCTTAGAGAAAGATCAGAAAGAGGAAGAGGGCAAGAAGTATATCTGCAGAGAGCGCTACTCAGGAAGCTGTCAGAGAACCTTCTATGTGGGTGACGAGATTGAGCAGGATGACATAAAGGCATCCTTCAAGCATGGAATCCTTCGCCTGGATATTCCAAAGAAGCAGCCTAAACCACAGGTTGAGGAAAAGAAATGTATCTCCATCGAGGGATAATCAGATATTGCAAATGATAAGCGGGCTGCCTGTGCAGTCCGCTTATACTATATGGTGTAATGTATATTGTTTAATTATGATGATAAATTGTTACAGGTAAATAGAAAGGCAGGTGAGTATAATGGCAGCAAAGAGAGATTATTATGAGACTCTCGGAGTGAACAAGAGTGCGGATAAAGAGGCAATAAAGAGGGCTTATCGTAAGCTGGCAAAGAAGTATCATCCTGATACAAATGCAGGCAATCCGCACGCTGAGGAGATGTTCAAGGATGTCACGGAGGCATATAATGTATTAAGTGATGAGAAAAAACGTAAGCTCTATGATGAGTTTGGCTTTGCAGGACTGCAGGAGGGCTTTTCCGAGGAGGCTGCAAGACAGGCTGCACAGGGTGGCTTCGGTGGATTTGGTGGCTTCGGCGGCAATGGCTCTTTCAGTGGCTCATACAGCTCAAATGGCGGACCATTTACACATCAGGAATTTCATTTTGAGAACGGCTCCGGGGATATGGATGATATTTTCTCAATGTTCGGAGATATGTTTTCACATGGTGGCGGTAATCACAGTGGCTGGAGTACAAGTGGTAACAGTGGATTTACCGGAAATAGCGGTAGCTGGAGTAATTTCTCAGGTGGCAGAAGTTCAGCCGGTCGTAAGGGTTCTGATGTTATGGCTGACCTTACGATTTCATTTGACGAGGCTGCTTTTGGGTGCGAGAAATCTATTTCGTTACAGGATCCGGCCACAGGCAAGGTTTCCAATCTGTCCATCCATATTCCGGCAGGAATCGAGTCTGGCAAGACAGTCAGACTTAAAGGACAGGGCAATCCGGGAAGAAACGGTGGTGCAGCCGGAGATGTGCTTCTCAAGGTAAATGTGACACCGAGCCGTGAGTTTGAGCGTAAGGGTCAGAATGTATACAGTACAATCCGTGTTCCGTTTACGACAGCGGCTCTCGGTGGTAAGGCGAGGGTGCATACTCTTTATGGAGATGTGGAGTGCAGCATCAAGGCAGGTACACAGGGCGGCAGCAAGATACGTCTCAAGGGCAAGGGTATTTCGAGCATGAAGAATCCTTCAGTAAAGGGAGACCAGTATGTGACTGTTGAGATTTCGGTTCCACGCAGGCTTACGCCAAGGGCAAAGGAAGCGCTTGAGGAATACAGGGCTGTGAGCTGATGAATTTTATGTGCTTTATATGGAAAACAAATTTGGAATCCGCTATACTATAGGTATTATAGTACAGCGGATTTTTTGCTTGATGGGATAATAAGAAAGGATACAACATGAGCAATTATATAATGGATCTTAGAAAGGTGGTCGGACATGTCCCTTTA
>ERZ779656.1699-NODE-1699-length-11115-cov-2.912025_pt1 | contig 11115 bp, 9 predicted proteins | sample MGYA00511102_ERZ779656 | MGnify/ENA primary metagenome ERZ779656 (study PRJEB29588, sample SAMEA2143980) | human gut metagenome | biome: human gut; feature: human-associated habitat; material: faeces | place: Denmark | collected 2008/2010 ... | reverse complement strand
GGCAATCCAGCCCGGTTTGGCTGTTTCGCCTGCGAGACGGATGACGTACTTAGGCATAGTGGCATAAAGTTGCTGTTGTACCATCCAGAAGCCTGTTACGATTAAAATAAGAATCAATAAACGCCAGTTAGTCATAATCCGCATAAAGCCCTGCCCTATCTCACGCAGACTTTTTCCTTCACCTGCCGTATGAGTCGATTTATATAGCAGAATCACTGCCAGCAAGGCAATTACCGTCATCGCCCCGGAGAAATAGTTAATGTAAATATAAGCTTGTTCGCCGATCACATTTCTCAAAGGGTCGATAATCGTCTTACCCGTAAAAGCACCGACATTGACCATCATATAAAAAATAGAATAACCACGGGCGCGGGTCGCTTCCGTTGTCTCCTTAGCTACAGATGCGGAAATAATAGACTTGATAAAAGAACCTCCTATCATAAGGATAAACAGGATAGGAACGATAATCCACCGGGAAGAACTGTCCGGCAAACCATTAAACCGGGTAGTCGCACCGTAACTCACCAACCCTGCCGCTTCGAGCAATGTAGGGAATACGCCCAGCCCCAAATAACCGATAGATAATAAAGAAAAGGCAATAATCATCGACTTCCGGAAACCTATCTTATCTGCATAAGCACCCGAAAATATAGGAAGCAAATATAATCCTCCGGAGAAAAGACCGGAAATCATACTTGCTTCGAAATCATTAAAACCTAAAATACTGGATAAATAAATAGTGAGAACGATAAAAACAGCATAATATGCCATACGTTCAAACAGTTCGACTGTGTTACTCACCCAAAAGGCTCTTGTAAAACCTTTGGCGGCACGCTGAGGGGAATTGTTCATGTAATCTCTGTTTTTTTATTAAAATGTTAATTCAGCGCAAATATACGTTTTTTTAGCTTACAGTCCGTATCTTTGTCCTAAATTACGTATTCTAAATATATCATAATGACTATAGCTGTTGATTTTGACGGAACGATTGTAGAGCATCGTTATCCACGTATTGGTGAAGAAATTCCATTTGCAGTTGAAACGCTGAAATTGTTACAACAAGAAAAGCACCGTTTAATCTTGTGGAGTGTACGCGAGGGAGAACTTCTGGACGAAGCCATAGAATGGTGCAGAGCCAGAGGACTGGAGTTTTATGCAGCCAATAAAGACTATCCGGAAGAAGAAAGAGATCATCAGGGCTTTTCCCGAAAACTGAAAGCCGATCTGTTTATAGACGACCGGAATGTCGGCGGTATTCCCGACTGGGGAATTATCTATGAAATGATAAAAGAGAAAAAGACATTTGCTGATATATACAGCCAGCAAAGAGAAGAAAATACCAGTCAGAAGAAAAAAAGAAAATGGTTGCCGTTTTAATCTCCGACGCGAAAGATCATACCTTACATCCATTAATAAAAATGCATAATGCACTCCGGGCACATCGCTTCAGAGTGCATTATGTATTTTCTGAGGAGATCTGAAACTTACATTACTCCTTTTGACCTTCCCACTTTTCTCTATATTCCCACAGTTGTTCAATAGTAGGATGAAAAGTCGGATTTTCCCAGTTTTTGGAAATCATCGAAATCAAAGACTCCAGATAAAGTTTACCATCAATGATTGAAGTACACGCATTAACCTGATACTTTTCTGTTGGGTAATTCTTTGTTTCAAGCATCTTTTTCGCCCAGCCCAACAGTTCCTGGACCGATTCTTCATCATAAGTATGTTGTGCCATATTTTTATATTTTCCTACAAAGATAAAGATAAAAACGAGAATATGCAGACCCGGACAAGCACTTTTAGTATTTCACCTTATATAATATAGATTTCTTGAGAGTGAAAAGATGCCTTTCATGCTTTCCTGACATTAATCAAATGCAATGTTGTCATTCACTTTTATTAGTGTTAATTTCTTTATTCCATATTTTTATTGTATGTTTGTGAACATATAGCTTCTTGCAGCAATCAAGAAGTTGTATAAATTAATCAATAGCAAACAAATCAGAGCATCATACATAGACAAAAACAAAGGACAAATGAACCCAAGTGAAACAGAACCTACTACCCAAAATGTAATGTCATCTTCAGAACCAGAAACATTCCCTTTAACAAAAGATCAACTTCTGTTTGCAGAAAGTATTTATGCTTGTCTGCCAATGAGTATTGAGATCTATGACACAAATGGTATCTTGCGCAGTATCAATGAACATGCATTGCAGATGTATGGAGTCACTGATAAAACGACTGTGGTTAATATCGTCAATCTTTTTAATAGTCCTTATATGGACGAAACTCTCAAAAATCGCATTCAGAGAGGCGAAGATATTGTTCTGGAATTCGAATACGACTTTGACCGGATAAAAGACAACGCATACTTCTCTACCCAAAATAAGAACACGATCATTTATGAAGCAAAGGTCGTTCCGCTGCGAAGCAAGGAGGGAGAAATCATCGGGCATATATTGCTTTCCAACGATGTGACTGCCATAAAAGAAGCTGAATTTCGTACGGATGAAAGCAAAAAGAATCTGGAAATGGCAATGGAAGCGGCCTCTATGTCATCTTGGGTATATGACGTGTATAAGAAAACATTCAATCCATTACATGGAGATCCTGTAGCTAAAAATAACACGACATTAGATCAGATTCTAAATATACTGCATCCACAAGATCATGAACCTTTAATACAACTTTTATCACAACTGACCAACAAAGAAATTCTGCAAGGAAACATCACCTTACGTTTCTATAATGAAGAAGAAAAGCAATATCGCTATTATGAAAGCATGATGCGGTTATCTTTCGAACATTTTGGGAAATTGCAGATTATAGGAACCCAACTGGATATAACGGAAAGAATGCAAATGGTAAAGAAGACGCAGGAATTAATCGCCAAGCGTGAACTGGCCATGAAAGTCAGCAATATCATTCATTGGGATTTCGATGTACGGACTCAAAAGTTCGAAGCCTATAATGACCCGATCAATGATTATGCCAGTGATAAACTGGTGAGCATCCAACGATACATGGATGTTATTCATCCTGAAGACCGTTCTTCATCCTATGATGCCATACAGTCTATGCTATCAGGCAAGGAACTCACCATTAACTTCACTTGCCGTATGCAAACGAAGTATGATGAATCCTGGCAATATTGTAATATCATAGGCGTTCCATTCGAGAAAGACGAATATGGCAACAACGTACGATATACCGGTTTCAGGCAAAATATCTCCAAGCTTCATCAGCTGAATGAAGAACTTGAAGAAAGAAACTACAAAATGCAGCTCACCTTCAAGACTGTAGGCATGTCTTACTGGGATTTTGAAGTAAAAAGCAAACAATTCAAAGCATTTAATGACCCCGTGAATGACTTCCATTCTGAAAATGTAATCACACCTGAAGACTATCTGCATGTCACCCATCCGGAAGACATCGAGCTGGTCCGCAACCATATTAATTATATGATTGGAGGAACAACTAAGGATCTCAACTTCAAATTCCGATCCAAAACTAAATGGGACAAAGAATGGCAGACTCTCATTGTTACCGGCATACCAGTGGAAAGGGACAAGAAAGGCAATGTAATTCGCTACACCGGTATTAAAGTCAACAATACGAAATGGGAGAAAATGGCACAGCAACTAAAGGAACTGAAAGACAAAGCCGAACTTTCCGACCGTCTGAAATCGGCTTTCCTTGCCAATATGAGTCACGAAATACGTACACCCCTGAACGCGATCGTCGGCTTCTCCGAACTGATGGTATATTCTGAAGATCCGGCAGAAAAAGAAGAATACATGAGCATCATCCAATCCAATAATGAGTTGTTATTGCGATTGATTAATGATATCCTCGACCTTTCCAAGATTGAATCGGGAATTCTTGAACGCAAAAGAGAAACATTCAATTTAGCCAAAGTATGCAACGAGCTTTATACCATGATCCAGCCAAAGATAACCAATCCGGATGTTGAGTTTCAAATGGACAATTCCGGTCCGGACTGTTGGATTTTCCTGGATAGAAGCCGGCTCAAGCAAGTATGGATGAACTATCTTACAAACGCTGTCAAATGCACCAAATCCGGATATATAAAAATGGGATACAGCATCGAAAGAGAAGGAATCCGGATCTATGTGGAAGATTCCGGAGTCGGTATCCCGGAAGAATTACAGGAACGAGTGTTTGGACGTTTCCAGAAGCTCAATGAGTTTGCCCAGGGCACCGGACTCGGACTGGCTATCTCAAGAGCTATCATTGAAGGAGCCGGAGGAGAAGTCGGATTTACTTCCACTCCCGGTATAGGATCGACTTTCTGGGCATGGATTCCTTGTGAAATCAGCACTCAGAAGGAACATACCCCAACTATTTCACTGCCATTGCAACACCAGCTTTCTTTGAACGAAATCGACAAGAAGGAACTGAAGATATTAATTGCCGAAGATAATGAAAGTAACTATTCGTTAGTGCAACATATTCTCAAAAGCTACCATCTAACCCATGTTCAAAATGGAGCGGAAGCAGTAAATAAAGTACGTGAGGAAGAGTTCGATCTTGTTCTCATGGATATGAAAATGCCTGTCATGGGAGGACTGGAAGCAACCCGCAAAATCCGTGAGTTTAATAATAGGATACCTATTATTGCACTTACAGCCAATGCTTTTGATGCTGACAGAATCAGCGCTCTTGACGCAGGATGCAATGAATTTCTTGCCAAACCATTGAAGAAAAGTCAGTTGCTTGAACTATTCTCAAAGAAATGGTAAGTTATATGTTAATATAAGATTGTAATATTCGCCTTCATTGTCTGATAGTAATAACCGTTTATAAATTCATAAATTAAGTTGTTCCGTTCTTTTTATTGCCCGAATTCAACTTATTATTTATATCTTTACGGACTATAAACTTAATTAGATAAACTATTAAAAGTAACGATCATGAAAAAAATTATTATTCTGGCATGTTCCTGCTTTCTTCTGGCAGCATGCGGAAACAGTGCGAAAACAAACAATAGTACAGGCACAGACAGTACAGCAACCGGAGTAGTCGATATACATAATGCCGAAACATCGCTTGATTATGAAGGAACTTACAAAGGTGTATTACCTGCAGCCGACTGTCCGGGCATTGAAACAACATTGATATTAAATCCTGACAAGACGTTTACTCTTCACTCTGTATACATCGACCGGGATAGTTCATTTGATGAAAAAGGAACTTATACGCTGGAAGGTAATATCTTGACTTTAAAAGAAGAAGGCGGAGAAACAGCATATTATAAAGTTGAGGAAAATAAAGTTCGTCTACTAAATGCTGACAAACAAGAAATAACGGGAGCACTTGCCGAAAATTATATTCTAAATAAAGAATAAACAAGGAAATTTTATTTGTACTAAAAGATACCGGAAATAAAGCGACTGGCCAGTCATTTTATTTCCGGTATCTTTTTTTTGTTTCTATGTTTCATCGTTTTCAGAGAACAATTTCAATATTTTTTATGTTTATATAAATAAAAAGCAAACTTATAAAAAGAACGACTTATGATTTATAATTTTTTATTCCCCACAAAGCCGAATACAACAAAAGTATCCTTGTTTTTATTGGCAGTCCGCATCATTTTCGGAATATTATTAATGAACCACGGTATACAGAAATGGAGTAATTTCCAGGAGTTATCCACGGCTTTTCCTGATCCGATAGGGCTGGGCAGTTCCATATCCCTCGGTTTAGCGATCTTTGGTGAGTTGGTATGTTCAATGGGCTTCATCTTCGGCTTTCTGTACCGCTTGGCAATGATCCCGATGATTTTTACTATGATAGTTGCCTTTTTTGTCATCCATGCTAATGACGTATTTGCAGTAAAAGAATTGGCATTCATCTACTTAGTAGTATTTGTATTAATGTACATTGCCGGACCCGGTAAATTTTCCATCGATTATTTCATTGGAAGCAAGTTGGCACACAACAAACGTAAATGATATAAAAACAAGAAATAATAACCTTGATTAATTTAAAAATGTTATATTTGCATCTATTAAAAAGAGAATTTATCAATATTTTATTAATCAAAAAGTAAAGTAAACATGAAAAGAAGCAAACTGACATTAGTAGCGGTTGTACTTAGTGGTAGCTTATTATTCAGTTCTTGTGTTGGATCATTCGGCTTATTCAACCGTTTAAGTTCCTGGAATCAAGGAGTCGGAAACAAATTTGTAAATGAGCTCGTATTTTTAGCTTTCAACATTGTTCCGGTTTATGGCGTAGCATACCTTGCTGATGCTTTAGTAATCAACTCTATCGAATTCTGGAGTGGTTCCAACCCGATGGCTAATGTAGGCGACGTGAAGAAGGTAAAAGGAGAAAACGGTAACTATATGGTTAAAACGCTTGAAAACGGTTATTCAATCACGAAGGAAGGCGAAACAGCTTCTATGGATTTGATCTACAACAAAGAAGCTAATACCTGGAATGTAGTTGCAAATGGCGAAAGCTCTGAGTTGCTAAAGATGAACAACGACGGCACTGCTGATCTGTTCTTACCAAACGGTGAAAAAATGAACGTTACATTGGACGCTCAAGGTATGATGGCTGCCCGTCAGGCTACTATGAGCAACCTGATGTTTGCCGCTCGTTAAAAGCATATACAATAAACAAAAAGGAGATGAAACCGTAGAATCAGTTTCATCTCCTTTTTTATTGGCAATGATTGGTCAGAAAGGATATCCTACTGCAAAATGGAAAGCAAAATCACGACTAAACTTAGGATGGATAATCGGATAACGATCTTTCCCCTTTTCATAAACAGGATTAAGCGCCTTCATACCTCCGTCAAAACGAAGAATGAAGAAATCCAGATCCAGACGAAGCCCTAATCCGTACGCTACTGCTATTTGCTTATAGAACTTATCGAATTTAAAGACTCCTCCCGGCTGATTGTCATAATCACGAATGGTCCATATATTACCGGCATCTACAAAAATGGCTCCCTGAAACTTCCAGAATAATTTGCTTCGATATTCAATACTGGCATCCAGCTTGATATCACCGGACTGATCCAGTAAATTGGTATTTTTATTTCCCACAAAAGAACCCGGCCCCAAGTCACGTACCGTCCACCCGCGAACACTGTTGGCCCCACCGGAAAAGTATTGTTTCTCAAACGGAATAGTCTTCGCATTCCCGTAGGGTACAGCAATTCCCATACCTATATGAAATGCAAATGAATTACGACGGTCTATTCTTATATTCTTAGAAAAGTCAAATTCCCCTTTCACATACTGCGCATACGGAATTCCTAAAATAGCATATTCCCCATCACTATTCTTACGGATATTGGTCGCCTTGGATAAAGCATACATGATATTTCCCGCCGATTCGAAATTAAAACGGATGGAATATGAATTGGAAGCAATCGTATTATTGATGATGGCACCACCTATACTGTTATAGTGATAGCTATATCCCATATTAATAATCAAACGGTCCTGATAATTATACTGAAGAATATGACTCTGACCTTTATTGATAAAATCGTTCTTAAATTTCTCCGATATTCTCGGCAAATAAAGGAAACCAATATTAATCAAATCAATACGATGTTGTATTTTCTGACGCTGAGTCCACTTATAACTCCATGAAGCCGATGCCATCGTGCGTAGAAATTCAGGACGCATCTGATAATTATACTGCAATCCGAATTCCGTAGTAGCTCTGATTTTACGCTTATAGTCCGAAGAGAGAAAAGGAAACAAAAAATTAGGAAAGTTGATACTTGTCTCCACCCCATACTCCGTATAATTATTGTTAGAATAGCCTGCCTGAAGTCCGGAAATCACTTCATAAGCACCACGAAACTTGATCATAAAAGTCTCCGAACCACGAAACAGATTCCTGTTTTGAAAAGAGACGGAAGCTGCTGCTCCCAAGTCACCGGCCGAGTTAGTTCCTTCCACCTCAAAAGCTACCGACTTGTGCTTACTCTTAGTCAACATCACGTAGCAGTCAAGCTTCGCCGTATCTCCTACCTGATTTTCAAGAAAACGGATATTGGTATACTTCAAGGCGGACAGACGCCCGAAATTGGAATAAGTCTGCTGAACATCCTGCTCGTTATACAAATTGCCCGGAGCAAAGCGAAGATTATCAGTAAGCATCTTCGGGCGTAAATAGAGTTTATCTTTATAATAAATAGGGTACCCTTTAAAATGAAGAGAATCATTGATATCCATACTGTTCAGCGCAGAAGATTGCAGGACATCATAATCCGTAATAAAGTTAATCTTATTTATCCAATATTGTTGATGTGCCTTCACCGAATCACTCACATGCGCTCTGTAGGCGTGCAAATGCAAGGTCAAGTCTACCTGATAAGTACCCCGAACTGTATCTGCCGTATAGCCGACATAATCCTTATTGAACTTATAATAACCATTCCGAAGCAACTTGTCAGTAATTCGCTGACGCTCGGCATCCAGCACGTTCACATCAAATATCATCCCTTCTTTCAGCAGACTTTTGGCGGAATCCTGCTTCAGAAAATCTGCAATCTTAGGATCACGAATATCATACTTTAATGAATTGACAATATAAGGATCGCCGGCTGTCACCTCATAATACAACTTGATCTTTTTCTTCTTTATTTTAGTCGAACGCTTCACTGTGGCCGCCATATAGCCCATATTGCGCATTGCCTTTGTAATTTCATCCTGCGAGCGCTGCGCTTCAGTCTCACTGTAGATTACAGGAGCATCCCCGATTCTTCTCAGGAACTTATTTCCCCATTTAGTAGAGTCTCGTCCTGAAAGGTTGTAAACATAAAGCTGCGTTTTGATTAAACTGAACCATTTGGCATTAGGGTTCTGTCGCACATACATTCGTAAGGAAGAAGGACGGACATTTTTCTGATCTGTATGAATCTTGACTTCATCCAGCAGATAAGAGCCATCCGGCACATACTTAGTGGCAGTGCACGAAGCGAGCGACAGAATGATAACGGCAAAAGTAAATAAGTAAAGAAATCCTTTCCTCATACAGTATCTCTATAAAAGCGGAAGCAAATATATAGGGACAAAGATAGAGCATATTTTTCGTTCGGGGAAATTATCAAAACAATAATTAATGCGACAAAAGTTCTTTTCACCACGAATTATAGAAATTTGCAAAGTATGCTTTGCTAATACCTATATATTACTGACTATGTATCCTCGCAATTATTTCTATAAATCGTGGCGAATAAGATTCCTAATTCTTTTATTGGAGCCTGAACATAACAGGAATTGTGTATTTTACACTTACAAGTTCTCCCTTATTCATACCCGGTTTCCATTGGGGCATCGAATTTATGACACGAAGAGCTTCTTTATCCAAATCCGGATCAACGCTACGTACTATTTTTGCATCAGAAATACTACCATCTTTGTTAACTACAAACTGTACAATAACACGACCTTGAATTTTACTTTCTATCGCCTTTGTCGGATACTTGATATTGCGACTCAAAAAACTCAGTAGTTCTTTCTGTCCTCCGGGGAAATCCGGCATCGTTTCCACTACTGAATAAATAGAATCACCCTTCGTCTCAGTGATTGCAACCTCAACCTGAGGCTCTGCTGGCTTATCCGGCTCAGCAGCTACTACAGTATCTGCTTTTTCTGTATCAGACTGGACTTTATCTGTTTTCTTATTAGCACAATTACTGAATAACAGCAATAATGCGGCTACTGGTATAAACATCAGATACTTACCTACCATGATGTTATGAGTTCTTTTTCTGTTTAGCATTTTAATTCGTTTTTTTAAAGGTAATACACTAAAGTTGTTATAGAAATTTGCTGCAGCCAATGGAGTATGTTTAATTCCCAACGTAACCAGCACTTCCGGTAACAGTTTATTGTAAACGGTAGTAATCGTTTCCCCTATTGCATACTCGTTCGTCCAGTCTGAAAAATCAATCAATGGATAAATCAGTGAAGTCACACATATCAGCAGCAACATGATCCGTCTCAGCCTGAAAAATGTGTCCTTGCTGAAAGAGAGCTTATAGAATGCATATAATACAATCAAAGCTATATTTACTTTAATCAAATAGATTGCAAAAGATTCCATGCCTATCTTGATTTATGATTCTTCATCCTCAATAATATTGATTAAATCCTCGAGTTCTTTCTTGCTGATTTTACGATCGCGGACAAAAAAGGAAACCATTTCTTTGTACGAACCTGTAAAATAGTTACTTACTACTCCATTCATAAAGCTACGCTTATAGTCGCTTTCTTTCACCAGCACATGATACTGAATAGAATTCCCTAACTTGAAAGGAGACAAGAATTTCTTTTTCTCCAGATTACGGACTACAGAGGCAACACTTGTATATGGCGGTTTTGGTTCCGGCATTTCATTCACAATCTCCCGGATAAAACTAGGCCCCATTTTCCAAAAGTAAATCATCACTTCTTCCTCTTGTTGTGTCAATCTTTCCATATTGTCATTTTTTATACTGAATATCAAACTACTAATTTTAAGCAAATCTACTAAAATTAAGTAGATAATCAATTTTTATTTATACAAATATTGTTAATATGAGAAAGAATTATTTTCAAAAAACTTGTTCAACAGCCGATTTATTAAAAATATATTTATAGCTTTGCGGTAAATAAAGAAGTAAAAGAATAATGCTAAGCAAAAATAAAATAAAGTATATCCATTCACTGGAACTAAAGAAAACCCGTAAAGAGGAACAGGTATTCCTAGCCGAAGGTCCTAAATTAACAGGTGATTTACTAGGACATTTCCCTTGCCGTTTTCTGGCTGCAACTTCTTCGTGGTTACAAGCGCATCCCGACATTCAAGCAAATGAAATTGCAGAAGTCTCTCAAGAAGAACTATCACGTGCCAGCCTGCTGAAAACACCACAGCAAGTACTTGCTGTTTTCGAGCAACCGCAATATACGTTAAGTCCGGATTTCGCACGCCAGTCTCTTTGCCTAGCACTGGATGATATTCAGGACCCGGGGAACCTGGGTACGATTATCCGGCTGGCGGACTGGTTTGGTATCGAACATATTATCTGCTCTCAGAACACGGTAGACGTATACAATCCCAAGACCATACAAG
>ERZ779656.1691-NODE-1691-length-11174-cov-16.255509_pt1 | contig 11174 bp, 10 predicted proteins | sample MGYA00511102_ERZ779656 | MGnify/ENA primary metagenome ERZ779656 (study PRJEB29588, sample SAMEA2143980) | human gut metagenome | biome: human gut; feature: human-associated habitat; material: faeces | place: Denmark | collected 2008/2010 ... | reverse complement strand
AACCCCGGTGCCAAATCTCAGGGCATGAAGCAGCTCATGGCGGGCGGCGGCGTGGCGCTGATCGGCATTACCCTCGTGCCGCTGCTGTCCGGTCTGTTCGGCTAATCGGCAGCTCGTTTGCTTCCCATAAATCCACGGAGGGTGCCGCTTTCTGGCGGCATCCTCCCGAAAGGAGGGCAACCCTATGGATTTCTTATGGGATAAGATCACGGAATGGCTGAAAGAAATGCTCATCGGCGGTATCGTGAGCAATCTGTCCGGGATGTTCGATGCAACCAATCAAAAGGTTGCCGAGATCTCCGGTCAGGTGGGCTTATCGCCGCAGGCATGGAACGGCAGCATTTTCAGCATGATACAAAACCTGTCAGAAACCGTGATCGTCCCCATCGCAGGCGCAATTCTCGCCTTTGTGATGACGCTGGAACTGATCCAGCTCATTACCGACAAAAATAACCTCAACGACATGGACACATGGATATTCTTCAAGTGGGCGTTCAAGTCCGCTGCCGCTGTCCTGATTGTAACAAACACATGGACGATTGTGATGGGCGTGTTTGACGCTGCCCAAAGCGTCGTTGCCAGCGCCTCCGGGCTGATTATCGGCGATACCAGCATCGACATTTCAAGCGTCATGGTGGGCATTGAGGATCGGCTGATGGAAATGGAGCTGGGGCCGCTGTTCGGCCTGTGGTTCCAATCGCTGTTCGTGGGCATTACCATGTGGGCGCTGACCATCTGCATTTTCATTATCACATTCGGAAGAATGATTGAAATATATCTCGTCACCTCTGTTGCTCCCATTCCGATGGCGACCATGATGGGCAAGGAATGGGGCGGCATGGGACAGAACTACATCCGTTCCTTGCTGGCGCTGGGCTTCCAAGCATTTCTCATCATCGTCTGCGTTGCCATCTACGCCGTTCTGGTGCAGAACATCGCGCTTGTGGATGACATCATCTACGCCATCTGGACTTGCATGGGCTACACGGTGCTGCTGTGCTTCTGCCTGTTCAAAACCAGCAGCCTTGCCAAGTCCGTGTTCAATGCACATTAACGGGGGTGATACCATGCTGACACTCACGCCCGTCGCGCTTGCAACAGCGAACGCATTTGTCAATGCGCATCACCGGCACCATAAGGCAACTGCTGGGCATAAATTTTCCATCGGCTGTGCCAAGGATGGAGAGCTTGTCGGTGTTGCAATCGTAGGCCGTCCTGTGAGCCGGTATCTGGATGATGGCTGGACATTGGAAGTCAATCGTCTTTGTACCACCGGCGAGAGAAACGCTTGCAGTATTCTCTATGCCGCATCTGCGCGGGCGGCAAAGGCAATGGGATACCGCAAGATCATCACCTATACGCTGGATAGCGAGAATGGCAGCAGCCTCCGCGCCGCTGGCTGGAGCTGTGCAGGCATGGCAGGCGGCAAATGCTGGACAGGCAGCCGTAAGCCCGCCTCCGCTTTGTACCCGGCGCAGATGAAACTTCGATATGAAAAGCTCTTATAAAGGGGGATTTCTATGGCCTATGTCAACGTCCCAAAGGACTTAACCAAAGTAAAAACCAAGGTGCTGTTCAACCTCACGAAACGACAGCTCATTTGCTTCGGAAGCGGCGCGCTCATCGGCGTACCGCTTTTCTTCTTGCTCAAGGGCAGCATCGGCACCAGCCCCGCCGCAATGGTGATGATGGTGGTGATGATCCCGGCCATGCTGTTCGCCATGTATGAAAAGAATGGTCAGCCGCTGGAGGTCGTCATCCGCAACATCTACCGCGTGTGCTTCCAGAGGCCAAAGCAGCGCCCGTATAAGACCAACAATTTTTATGCCGTTCTGGAGCGGCAAAACCAGTTAGACCGGGAGGTGTATCAAATTGTCCGAAAAGAAAAAGCTGACCCGCGCCGAACGAAAACAGATCGAAGCCGCCATCGCAAGAGCGAACCGAACGGATAAGAAGGAAACATCGGCGCAGGACAGCATCCCGTATCAGCGTATGTGGCCGGACGGCATCTGTCGTGTGACCAATACGCGCTACACCAAAACGATCCAGTATCAGGACATCAACTACCAGCTCTCACAGAACGAGGACAAGACCGCCATCTTTGAGGCGTGGTGCGATTTCCTGAACTACTTTGACAGCTCCGTGCAATTCCAGCTTTCCTTTGTGAACCTCTCGGCTTCGCAGGAAACCTTTGCACGGAGCATTTCCATTCCGCCCTGCGGGGACGAGTTTGACGGCATCCGCGCCGAGTACGCCGGTATGCTGCAAAATCAGCTTGCCCGCGGCAACAACGGCCTCATTAAGACCAAGTATCTCACGTTCGGCGTTGAGGCCGACAACCTCCGCGCGGCAAAGCCCCGTTTGGAGCGCATCGAAACCGACCTCCTGAACAACTTCAAGCGGCTGGGCGTTGTGGCTGCGCCGCTGAACGGCTTCGAGCGCCTGCACGTCATGCACGACATTCTGCGGATGGACGAGCAGGAGCCGTTCCGCTTTTCGTGGGACTGGCTGGCTCCCTCCGGGCTGTCCACTAAGGACTTTATCGCGCCCAGCTCCTTTGAGTTCAAGACCGGCAGGATGTTCCGCATGGGCAAAAAGCTGGGTGCGATCAGCTTCGTGCAGATTCTGACACCGGAGCTGAATGACCGGATGCTGGCGGACTTTCTGGATATGGAAAGCAGCGTCCTCGTCAATCTCCATGTGCAGTCTGTGGATCAGGTCAACGCCATCAAGACCGTCAAGCGCAAAATCACCGATCTCGACAAATCCAAAATTGAGGAACAGAAGAAAGCCGTCCGCGCCGGGTACGACATGGACATCATTCCAAGCGACCTTGCTACCTACGGCGCAGAGGCCAAGAAGCTGTTGCAGGATTTGCAGTCCCGCAACGAGCGAATGTTTCTGCTGACCTTCCTCATTCTCAACACGGCAGACACGCCCCGGCAGCTTGACAACAACATCTTCCAGACCTCCAGCATCGCGCAGAAATATAACTGTGCGCTGACCCGGCTGGACTTCCAGCAGGAGGAAGGACTGATGAGCAGCCTCCCGCTGGGGCTGAATCAGATTGAGATTCAGCGGGGCTTGACCACCTCCAGCGTAGCGATCTTCGTCCCCTTCACCACGCAGGAGCTGTTCCAGAACGGTTCGGAGGCGCTGTACTACGGCATCAACGCCCTTTCCAACAACCTCATCATGGTAGACCGGAAGCTGCTGAAAAATCCCAACGGTCTGATTTTAGGCACTCCCGGCAGCGGCAAGTCGTTTTCGGCAAAACGTGAGATCACCAATGCGTTTCTCATCTGCCCCAAGGATGACATCATCATCTGTGACCCGGAAGGTGAATATACACCGCTGGTGGAGCGTCTGCACGGTCAGGTCATTAAGCTGTCGCCCACCGGCAAGGGCTACGACGGTTCGCCCTGCTATATCAATCCGATGGACTTGAATCTGGATTACAGCGACGATGATAACCCGCTGAGCCTGAAATCCGACTTCATTTTGTCGCTGTGCGAGCTGATCGTCGGCGGCAAGGATGGGCTTGCCCCTGTAGAAAAGACCATCATCGACCGCTGTGTGCGCATCGTCTACCGGGATTACCTCAACGACCCGAAGCCGGAGAATATGCCGTTGCTGGAGGACTTGTATAACGCCCTCCGTGCGCAGGATGAAAAGGAAGCGCAGTACATTGCCACTGCATTGGAAATCTACGTCACCGGTTCTCTGAATGTGTTCAACCATCACACGAACGTGGATGTGAATAGCCGCATCGTCTGCTACGACATCAAAGAGCTGGGCAAGCAGCTCAAGAAAATCGGGATGCTGGTGGTGCAGGATCAGGTCTGGAACCGCGTGACCATCAACCGCGCCGCCCATAAAACGACCCGCTACTATCTTGACGAGTTCCATCTTCTCTTAAAGGAAGAACAGACGGCCTCGTACAGTGTCGAGATCTGGAAGCGCTACCGCAAATGGGGCGGCATCCCCACCGGGATCACGCAAAATGTCAAAGACCTGTTATCCAGCCGCGAGGTTGAGAACATTTTTGAGAACAGCGATTTCATCTATATGCTCAATCAGGCCGCTGGCGACCGGCAGATTCTCGCAAAGCAGCTCAACATTTCGCCGCATCAGCTTTCTTATGTGACCCACTCCGGCGAGGGCGAGGGGCTGCTGTTCTACGGCAACACGATCCTGCCCTTCATTGACCACTTCCCGAAGGACACCGAGCTGTACCGCGTCATGACCACCAAACCGCAAGAGGTGGCGTCGGCATGAAAAGAGAACCGCGTTTGCAGTTTTCCGACGCCGATCTTGCCGAGCCGAAGCTGGAAAAGCCCATCAAGCGGGTGAAAAAAGCGGAGGCCAAGGCGGATAAGGCGCAGGCGAAAATCCCCAAGAAAACCGTGGTCAAAAAGGAACGCGGCTTTGATCCTGCCAGCGGCAAGGTCAAAACGCAGCTCCGTTTTGAGGAAGTGGATAAGAAAAAGCCGCCCTCAAAGCTGACCCATGCCGTGCAGGATGCCCCCGCCAACCTCATTCTCTCTCAGGTTCATCGGGAGGTGCGGCAGAGCGAGGATGACAATGTAGGCGTAGAGGCCGCGCACAAGGTAGAGCAAGCCGTGGAGAGCGGCGGGCGGCTGGTGCAGTCTGCCCACCGCGCCCATCAGCTCAAGCCTTATCGTGCTGCCATCCGTGCAGAGAAAAAGCTGGAACGAGCCAATCTTGACGCGCTCCAGAAGAAAGCAGAGATCGACAGCCCCACCAGCAATCCCGTTTCCAAATGGCAGCAGAAGCAGGCAATTAAGAAGCAGTATGCCGCTGCCAAGCACAATCAGGCGGCGCAGACTACGGCAAAGGCGGCAGAGAATACCGCCAAGGCCGCGAAAAAGGCCGCCGAAAAGGCTGAGAAAGCGGGCAAATATGTGTGGGAACACCGGCGCGGCTTTGCCATTGCCGCCGCAATTCTGCTGATGCTGGCATTTCTGCTCAACGGCCTGTCCTCCTGCTCGGTGATAATGGATGGCGTCGGCTCCGGGATCGCGGCCAGTACCTATCCGTCGCAGGACGCCGATATGCTGGGTGCGGAAGCGCAGTATTGCGAAATGGAGGCAGAGCTTCAGCGCTACCTCGACACCTACGAAAGCACCCATGACTACGATGAGTACCACTTTGATCTGGACATCATCGAGCATGACCCCTATGTACTCATTTCCATGATTACGGCGCTGCATCAAGGGGAATGGACGCTGGATGAGGTGCAGGGTACGCTCCAGATGCTCTTTGACCGCCAGTACATTTTGACCGAGGATGTGGTGGGGTGGAAACCCGCTACCGCACGGAAACCGACACATGGACGGACGCGGACGGCAACACCCATACGGACACCTATCAGGTGCCGTATGACTACTACATCTGCACGGTCACGCTGGAAAACTTCAATCTCTCTCATGTTCCCGTCTACATTATGAGCGAAGAACAGCTCGGAATGTACGCCACCTACATGGCGACCCTCGGCAACCGTCCCGACCTGTTCGCCGGTTCGGGCTACATCGGCAAGTATGTGGAGGGCAGCTATACCGACTACGATATTCCCCCGGAGGCGCTGGACGATGAGGTATTCGCCGCCATCATCAAGGAAGCGGAAAAGTATCTCGGCTACCCCTACGTTTGGGGCGGCAGCAGTCCCTCTACCTCATTTGACTGTTCGGGCTTCGTCAGTTGGGTCATCAATCATTCCGGTTGGGATGTGGGCAGGCTGGGAGCGCAGGGGCTTTGCAATATCTGTACGCCCGTATCCTCTGCCAACGTCAAACCGGGCGATCTGGTGTTTTTCACCGGAACCTACGATACCCCCGGTGTCAGCCATGTGGGTATCTACGTCGGCAACAATATGATGATCCACTGTGGCGACCCGATCTCTTATGCGAACTTAAATTCAAGCTATTGGCAGTCCCATTTCTACCGCTATGGGCGCTTGCCGTAAAGGAGAGTGAACGATATGAACCCGAAAATCATGAAGCTCCGTGGGGAGCTGGAGAAGAACAAAGGTAAAATCTCCGATCTGCAAGGCCGCAACCGCGAGCTGGAAAAGCAGATTCGTGAGCTGGAGGACACCGACATCATCGGCATGGTGCGTGAGAACGGCATGACGATGGAGCAGTTTGCCGAGCTGTTCCGCCGTATGCAGGCCGCGCCTGCACCGGCCACTTCGGAAAAGGAGGCGTTGAACCATGACTAAGAACACACCACGCATTTTTATCAGTCTGCTGCTGATGCTCCTGTGTATCGGGATTCTCCCCGTTTCTGCCTTTGCCAGCGGTGGCGACTATCCCGATGATGCGCTGCCCGCCGCCGAAAGCAGCGCCGCAGATGCGCAGGAGACAAAACAGATCGGCACGGTCACGACCAACGGCGGCAACCTGAATGTCCGCACCGGCGCGGGGCTGGACAACACCGCGTTTACGCAGCTCCCCAACGGTACGGTGGTCGATGTGATCGGCAGGGACGGCGATTGGGTGAAGATCCTGCTGCCCGCAAGAGTTGGCTATGTGTACGGCAGCTATCTGACCGTCACCGACGCCGCCGACAGTACCGTGAGCATCGGCGGCATTACGCTTCCGTTTGATGAAAAAGAGCTGGCCGATCTCTGGCAGCTTCTTCTCGGCAGCATGACGGGCGGCAGCGATGCGCTGACACCGGACGGCAACCTGACGCTGATCGACGATATTGGCACCAGCACCAAGGCAGGAAAACAGTTCATTACGCTGGAAAGCAAGAACGGCAATGTGTTTTACATGATTATTGACCGTGACGATGAGGGCGAAGAAACCGTCCACTTCTTAAATCAGGTGGATGAGGCTGACCTGATGGCGCTGACCGGCGAGGAAGAAACGCCCGCCACTTGCTCCTGCACCACCAAATGCGTGGCCGGTGCGGTCAATACATCCTGCCCCGTCTGCGCGGTCAACATGACCGAGTGCGTGGGCAAGGAGGCAAAGCCCGAAGTCCCCGCTGAGCCGACAGAACCCGCCGCCGAGGAACCGGAGAAAAAGAGCGGCGTGGGCGGCATCCTTGTCGTTCTGCTGATCGTCGCGCTGGGCGGCGGTGCCGCGTTCTACATTTTCAAGCAGAAAAAGGCCAAGCCGCAGACCAAAGGCAGCGCCGATCTGGACGATTATGATTACGGCGAGGACGAATACGAGTTTGAGCCGTATGAGGACGAATCGGAACGGGATACTACGGAGGATACAGACGCATGAGATATTTCACCAACAATCCGCTGGAACGCCTGATGATGCAGAAACCGAAAGCAGCGCGGGAGGACAGTCCTCCCGCCGCTGCCAAGGAACACTTCTGCTACGGCTGCAAGCGCTTCGGACAGAGCTGCATCCGCCCCTGCTACCGTGACGTAAAGAGAATGGAGGCTGCACCATGCGCCTTGTGATCGCCGAAAAGCCCTCCGTGGCGCAGAGCATCGCCGCCGTGCTGGGTGCTAAATCACGGCATGACGGGCATCTGGAGGGCGGCGGGTATATCGTGTCGTGGTGCTTTGGGCATCTGGCAGAGCTGGCCGACGCCGCCGTTTACAATGCCGATGATGCAAAATGGACGCTGGCGGCGCTGCCCATCATCCCTATCTCGTTCCGCTTCATTGTCCGCTCCGATAAGCAGAAGCAGTTTGACATTCTGCGGGAGCTGATGCGCCGGGAGGATGTGGCAGAGGTGGTCAACGCCTGCGACGCTGGGCGCGAGGGTGAGCTGATCTTCCGCACGGTTTACTGCCTTGCGGGATGCTCCAAGCCGATTCTGCGGCTTTGGATTTCTTCAATGGAGGATGATGCCATCCGCAGCGGCTTCCAGCAGCTTAGGTCTGGGCGCGACTATGACGGCCTGCATCAATCCGCCCTGTGCCGTGCCAAGGCCGATTGGCTGGTTGGTATCAACGCCACGCGGTATTTTTCCCTGACGTATGGACGCACATTGAACATCGGGCGCGTCATGTCGCCCACGCTGGCGCTGTTGGTACAGCGTGAGGCGGAGATCTCCGCATTTGCGGCAGAACCGTTCTACACCGTTCAGCTCGATTGCGGCTTTCCCGCCGCGACAGGCCGAATGAAGGACAGAAAGGATGCCGACGCCATCGCCAACGCCTGCAAGGGCAAGACGGCAACGGTCAAAAGCGCGGAACACAAGGAAAAGTCTGAGAAAGCGCCCGCGCTCTACGATTTGACCTCCCTCCAGCGCGACGCCAACCGCGTTCTCGGTTATACCTCTCAACAGACCCTCGACTATCTCCAAGCCCTCTACGAAAAGAAGCTCTGTACCTACCCGCGCACCGACAGCCGCTATCTGACCGACGATATGGAGGGCAGCGTCCCCGGCCTTGTCGCCGCCGCTGCCGCTGTCTGCGGCATGGAGAAGCCGCCGACCATCTGCGCCAAGCAGGTATGCAGCAGTAAAAAAGTCACCGATCACCACGCCATTGTTCCCACCATCAGCGCGGAAAAGGTAGATATAGCCTCTCTGCCGCTGGGCGAACGCGAGGTGCTGAAGCTGGCGGCAAGGGGCTTGCTTCGTGCGGTGGATGAACCACATCGCTACGCAGAAACGGTCATTACGGTGGACTGTGCCGGTCAGAGCTTCACCGCCAAGGGCAAAACCGTTCTTGCTCCCGGCTGGAAGCGCTATGAGCAGGAGCAGACGGAGGCAGCGCCCGCGCTGCCGGTGGTGACGGAGAATCAGACGCTTTCCGTATCTGCCGCATCGGTCAAGACCGGAAAAACCACGCCGCCCAAGCATTTCACCGAAGATATATGCTGTGAAAGGGGGATAAGAAATCACCCATAGAAAGGAGCGTTCCCATGAAACCCAAGAAATTAGGCAACGGTAAAATCACCGCCCTTTATGAGAGATTGAGCCGTGACGATGACCTCACAGGTGATAGTAACAGCATTATCAATCAAAAGAAAATGCTGGAGGACTATGCGAAAGCCAACGGTTTTACGAATTGCGTCCACTTCACAGATGATGGTTGGTCTGGTGGAAGTTTTGACCGCCCAAGTTGGAAGCGCATGATTGAGGGCATTGGAAAAGGCGAAATCGCTGCTGTCCTTGTTAAAGATTTGAGCCGCGTCGGTAGAGATTATTTACAGGTGGGCTTTTACACCGAAGTGATGTTCAGAGAGAAAGGTGTGCGGTTTGTTGCCATTACCAACGGAGTAGATAGCGACAAACGGGAAAGCAGCGAGTTTGCACCCTTTTTGAACATTATGAACGAATGGTATATTCGTGATTGCAGCCGTAAGATAACCTCTGTTTTACGGGCAAGAGGTATGTCCGGCAAGCACACAAGCAACCACTGTATCTACGGTTACAAGAAAGACCCCAACGACAAAGACCATTGGATTATCGACGAGGAAGCTGCCGAAGTAGTATGCCGGATTTATCGCATGGCCATTGAGGGAAAAGGCCCGTATGAAATTGCCCGCATATTGGCAACGGAAAAGGTTGAGCGCCCCTCTTACTATCTTGCACAGCGCGGTATGGGAAACCATCAATCAAACTACAATGCCGCAGACCCCTACACATGGCGCGGCGGTACAGTTGCCGACATACTCTCCAAGCAGGAATATATGGGGCATACGGTAAACTTTCGGACTTATAAGGAGAGCTATAAAGATAAGCGCGTCAAAATGACCCCCAAAGAGGATTTAGTCATTTTTGAGAACACACAAGAAGCTATCATCGACAAGGAAACATGGGAACGCGTACAAACTCTACGGAAAACCATTCGCCGGACAGACAGCATAGGAAAGGCCAATCCACTAACCGGCTTGATGTTTTGCGCGGATTGCGGTGCAAAGATGTATAACCACAGGGGCAAGGCCGGAAACGCGCGTGACTGGGCGGGCAGACCCAACGGGAAAAAGCGTCCGGATCGTGACGAGTACAACTGTTCCCGTTATGATTTGGGCAACCAGCATTATGATAAATACTGCACGACGCACCTTATTCGTACTGCTGTTGTAAACGAGCTTTTGTTGGAAGCCATCAAGGGCGTTTGTGACTATGCGTTGAACAATGAAGCTGAGTTTATGGCACAGGTCTGCTCCGCTTCCGAGGACAGGCAGGAAAAAGCTGCAAGATCCATTCGCCAGCGGAAGCAGCGCAACGAGAAGCGTACCGATGAACTGACCCGCCTAATCCGAAAGCTCTATGAGGACAATGTAAGTGGCCGACTTTCCGATACCCTTTTTGAACAAATGCTCAGAGATTTCGAGGCCGAGCTAAGCGATTTGACAGAAATCGTTTCCCAAGACCAACAGGAACTTGAACGCATAAGCAGGGAAACCATCAACGCCGAAAAGTTTCTTTCCCTTGTCAGAAAATATACAGACTTTTCCGAGTTGACCCCTGCCATGATAAATGAGTTTGTAGAAAAAATCCTCGTCCACCAAGCCCAGGGCAAAGGAGCAAGCAGAATACAGGAAATTGAAATTTACTTTAATTTTGTTGGTAAGGTGGACATCCCTCACAAGGAAGTGGAACTGACCGAGGAAGAAAAGGCCGCGTTAGCGGAACAGGAACGCCGCCGAGCGAAAAAAGCAGAGTACAATCGACGCTATATGGAAAAGAAACGCAGGCAATGGAAAGAGCAGCAGGAGCAGGAGCAAGCCGAGCAACTGCCCCTTGCCGCCGAACAGAAAGGAGAACACATAGCATGAGCTAATTTATGTTTGACGGTCAAGAGCCGGAAAAAACAGAAATCTTGCGATAGGAACCTCCCGGACGAGGAATGGTTCACCGGGGCGGTTTCTATTTGAAAATCCTCATTTTCCCCAAGTCAAGAGCCGGGAAAAACACCCGAAAAATGCCCCTATTGCGTAACAGGGGCGCAGAAAGGAGAGTTTATGAGAACAGGGCTTACGAAGCAGGAAAAGACCACCGATATTTGGTTTGACGAGAAAGACCCCCTTATCCATATCCGCACCCACAACACCGACTTAAAGAAGCGGCTTGCCGCCTACGCCGGACAGCACCCCGACCAGTGCCGCCAGACCGACGCAGACCCCGAAACGGGCTGCATGGAGTTTGAGATTGCAAAGGGACGCTTCTCTTTCCGTCTGACCGCCCCATACAACGAGGAACGGCGGGACTCCGGGGAGATCAAG
>ERZ779656.1687-NODE-1687-length-11199-cov-29.360463_pt1 | contig 11199 bp, 9 predicted proteins | sample MGYA00511102_ERZ779656 | MGnify/ENA primary metagenome ERZ779656 (study PRJEB29588, sample SAMEA2143980) | human gut metagenome | biome: human gut; feature: human-associated habitat; material: faeces | place: Denmark | collected 2008/2010 ... | reverse complement strand
CACTCAGTCTGTCATCTTCAGCGGCTCTCCCTCTCGAAAGCGGTTGCAAAGGTACTGACTTTTTCCGTTTCCGCAACTTTTACGGTATACTTTTTTGAAATTTTTTTTTCAGGGTTTTGGCTAATGCGCTGATTTATTTTATGTTATGAAGCATGATTTTTGTTGATATAAGGAAATGGATATAAAATGCGCTACATTATATAATTCGCATGTGCGCGTACGTGTGCGCACGCAGGCACAGACGAATTATGACTATCGGAAAACACCTCATCCGCCCCGGAAAAAGCCTTCAAAAAAAACACAAGGACGTTTGACATAAAACGCAAGTGCGTTTCAATTCAAACGCAAGGACGCTTTAGTTCAAACGCAAGTGCGTTTGGGATGGAACGCAAGGGCGTTTTTCCACGAACAAAAAACAAAAGGAAGTACTACACGGAAAAGGGCATAAAAAAAGGAGTTCCGCTGAACTCCAACCTTTGTTAACCTTAAATCTAATACTATGAAAAACACAGTACAAAAGTATTTATTTTATTCGGAACAGCAAAATACAAGGCTAAAAAAGAATGTTTTACAACATACATTAACCACCAAGGAAAAATATTCAATGTGGTTAACAAATCACACATTAAATACAAAAAAATGCAGAAACGATTCCGCTCCTGCATTTTACATTCACCTAATATTACACCTAATTCACTTTACACGCTTATATCCATATACGGCTAATTCACCCAATTCCTCTTCGATACGAAGCAACTGGTTATATTTCGCCATACGATCGGAACGACTTAATGAACCAGTCTTTATCTGGCCACTATTGGTAGCTACTGCTATATCCGCAATGGTGGCATCTTCTGTTTCACCGGAACGATGAGAAGTAACCGTAGTATACCCATGACGATGGGCCATTTCAATGGCGTCGAGTGTCTCACTCAAAGAACCAATCTGATTTACTTTGATAAGAATGGAATTAGCACATCCCAGTTCTATACCTTTCGATAAGAATTCCACATTGGTCACAAACAAGTCATCTCCTACAAGCTGACAACGATCTCCAACCCGCTCCGTCAGTTTCTTCCATCCTTGCCAGTCGTTTTCACTCATACCGTCTTCGATAGAGTCAATCGGATACTTATTAATCAGTTCTTCCAGATAAGCCACTTGTTCATCTGAAGTACGTTTCTGACCACTGGCTCCTTCAAAAATCGTATAGTCGTACACTCCATCCTTATAAAACTCAGAAGAAGCACAGTCCATTCCAATCATCACGTCCTTTCCTGGTACATATCCTGCCAGTTGAATGGCCGACAAAATAGACTCCAACGCATCTTCTGTTCCGTTCAATGCCGGAGCAAAGCCACCTTCATCTCCTACAGCCGTACTTAATCCACGGTCATGCAACACTTTCTTCAAGGCATGGAAAACTTCTGCTCCCATACGCAGACCTTCACGGAAAGAAGGTGCGCCTACCGGACGAATCATGAATTCCTGGAAAGCAATAGGTGCATCACTATGTGAACCTCCATTGATAATATTCATCATCGGTACCGGCATCACAAAAGTATTTACTCCTCCAATGTAACGATATAAAGGAATGTTCAAGTAAGCAGCTGCCGCTTTTGCCACTGCCAAAGAAACTCCCAAAATGGCATTGGCTCCGAGATTGGATTTAGTAGACGTGCCATCGAGTTCGCACATTTTCTTGTCAATTCCACGCTGATCCAGCACAGACCATCCTTCCAAGGCCGGAGCAATTACATTATTTACATTATATACAGCTTTCAACACACCTTTACCTCCATAACGCTTGGCATCTTTATCACGAAGCTCGAGTGCTTCATGTTCACCAGTAGAAGCTCCTGAGGGTACAGACGCACGCCCCATGGTTCCAGACTCCAGTCTCACTTCTACTTCTACAGTAGGATTGCCTCTCGAATCGAGTATTTCACGACCTGTAATTGATTTAATTTTCATATTCCTATCATTTTAAAATTCTGATATACAAAAATGAGAAGTTCCTGCAAGGCATACAATACCTTGAAATAGGTATTTTGTAAGCCTGACTCTCTGAAACAAAAAAGGACTGTAACTGAAAAACAGCCACAGCCCTCTTCTGTCATTTATGCAATCAAAATGGATTAGTAATTATTTTTCTTTACTTCGAAATAAGCTTGTGGATGCAAGCAAGCCGGACATGTTTCAGGTGCTTCTGTACCTACATAAATGTATCCACAGTTACGGCACTGCCATACCACTTCTACATCTTTCTTGAATACTTTATCATCTTCTATATTCTTCACGAAAGCCAGATATCTTTCTTCATGTCCTTTTTCAGCAACAGCAATTTCACGATACATCTTAGCGATAGCCGGGAAACCTTCTTCATCTGCAATGTCAGCAAATTTCGGATAATCCAAGCTCCATTCTTCATTTTCACCTGCTGCAGCTGCTTTCAGGTTTTCCAATGTAGTACCGATTACGCCGGCAGGATAGCTGGCAGTAATTTCTACCATTCCACCTTCCAACCACTTGAACATTCTCTTGGCATGTTCCTTTTCCTGATCAGCAGTTTCCATAAAAATAGCAGAAATCTGCTCGAAGCCTTCTTTCTTTGCTACACTAGCAAAATAAGTGTAACGCATTCTTGCCTGTGATTCACCAGCAAAAGAGATTGCCAAATTTTTCTCAGTTCTTGTTCCTTTAATGCTTTTTCCCATATCTATTAGTTATTAAGTTGATGAATAAATTACGTTTTTAAGTTCACATTGCAAAGGTAGTAATTTTATTCAAATTTGAAATTATTACAATTTTATTTTCTATTTTATTAACGCTTTAATAAAACCTGAATTCACTAATAAAACAAATTTGAAGGAGAAAAAGTTCTTGAAAACAAGTCCTAAAATATCCCTCATCCAATCTCATATACACTGAATAAGAAACAAATAATAATTCAAATTTCTATTTCAGAAAATATTTTAAAATATAATCAATAGAAAAATCGTCTGAATTCGAGAAAATATATACTTTTGTGCTTCTTTTTAAATTAGTAACACTTTTAAGATAGATGAAAGGATTAGAATTTAGACCAAAACTTTTCACAATGATGAAAACTTACACCAAGGCCGACTTTATGACCGACCTGATGGCAGGTATTATTGTGGGAATTGTAGCTTTGCCTCTGGCCATTGCCTTTGGTATAGCCTCTGGAGTAAGTCCGGAAAAAGGTATCATTACCGCCATTGTAGCCGGCTTTATCATTTCTTTTTTAGGTGGAAGTAAAGTACAGATAGGCGGACCGACCGGAGCGTTTATCGTAATTATCTACGGTATCATTCAGGAATACGGTATCGACGGACTGATGGTTGCTACCATGATGGCCGGTGTGCTCCTTATATTATTAGGTATATTCAAGCTGGGAACCGTTATCAAATTTATTCCTTATCCTATTATCATTGGTTTTACCAGTGGTATTGCTGTCACCATTTTCACCACTCAGATTGCCGATATTTTCGGACTTGATTTTAAAGGTGAAAAAGTACCGGGCGATTTTATCGGAAAATGGATTCTTTATTTTCATCACTTCGATACGGTAAACTGGTGGAATGTCATTGTCAGTGTAGTCAGTGTATTCATCATTGCCATCACTCCCAAATTCTCTAAAAAAGTTCCAGGTTCTTTAGTTGCCATCATTTTGGTAACTGTAGGAGTTTACTGCCTGAAATTGTATGGAGGAATTACTTGTATCGATACCATAGGCGACCGTTTCAGCATCAAAGCACAGCTTCCAGAAGCAGCCGTTCCGGCACTTGACTGGGAAGCTATTAAAAATCTGTTTCCTGTAGCCATTACTATTGCCGTATTGGGAGCCATTGAATCTTTGCTCTCTGCTGCAGTAGCCGACGGTGTTATAGGTGACCGCCATGACTCAAATACAGAACTTATCGCACAAGGTATTGCTAACTTCGTATCACCTATATTCGGAGGTATTCCTGCTACCGGAGCTATCGCCCGTACCATGACAAATATTAACAACGGTGGAAAATCACCTGTGGCCGGTATTGTACATGCAGTGGTGTTATTGCTTATCTTACTTTTCCTGATGCCGTTGGCACAATATATTCCGATGGCCTGTCTGGCTGGTGTACTGGTTATCGTTTCCTATAACATGAGTGGATGGAGAGTGTTCAAAGGATTGTTGAAAAACCCCAAATCGGATGTGGCAGTCCTGCTTATCACTTTCTTCCTGACCGTTATCTTCGACTTGACCGTAGCCATTGAAGTAGGATTGGTAATTGCCTGCGTATTGTTCATGAAACGTGTAATGGAAACCACCAAGATTTCTGTAATTACCGACGAAATCGATCCGAACAACGAATCTGATTTGGAAGTACACGAAGAACACTTAATGATTCCACAAGGTGTAGAAGTGTATGAAATCAACGGTCCGTATTTCTTCGGTATTGCTACCAAATTTGAAGAAATCATGTCTCGTTTGGGCGACCGTCCGAAAATCCGTATCATCCGTATGCGAAAAGTTCCTTTTATTGACTCTACAGGTATCCACAACCTTACCACCCTGTGTGAGATGTCACAAAAGGAGAACATCCACATCATTCTGTCGGGAGTCAACGAAAAAGTACATAAGGTACTGGAAAAATCAGGATTCTACGAATTGCTAGGAGAAGAAAATATCTGTAGCAATATCAACGAAGCCCTAGAAGTAGCCACTCGAGAAATCGCAGAAATAGACGCTAAATAAAAGGTTAAAATAAGGACTCCTGTTCTGTTAAAATCCAAATAGGGTTTAACAAAACAGGAGTTTTCTTTAAATCATGTTATAAAACAGTATATTTTAGGTCGATTACTTGGATTATTTCCAGAATTCCGTACCTTTGTACTGTGTTTTTCATAGTATTAGATTTAAGGTTAACAAAGGTTGGAGTTCAGCGGAACTCCTTTTTTTATGTCCTTACTTCAGAAAATCACCACTTCAGCCGAATTTGAAACTGTAAATCATACTTATTGTTTCCCTGTATTTCTTCAGCTCCCGAACTGATGGTTGACCGGTCTCTATAGTGCGTCCATCCCCATTTAACCTGAAAAGTCAAACGCTTTTTCCAATTATAATCCATTGTCCAAGCCCATCGCTCTCCTCTTCCATACAAGGACATCATAGAAAACGCATACAACAGCCCTTGCTCGTACATATACACTCGCGATGTATAATCCTGCGTATGAAACCAAATACCGCTTAGAGAAGTCCGCAACGAAAGACGAGGAATATCCACCTTCATACTACTACCCAGTACCCAGCCGTTAGAAGCCTCCCGTTTCCACACTTCCGAACGTACATATTCCACAACTGTTTTCCACCGCAAAACACTCAATGGTGAATAAGTCAGCTGATAATGCAATCGCTGCCGGATATTGGGCAATACCAACTTACTTTCTTCCGTATCCTGATAGTTCTTAGCCTTGTTTTTATAACTATACTTTATCAACATATCCAATGAATTTGACGGTGAATAAGATACTTGAAACACTCCTTCCATTCCTATCGTCTTTTTCTTGTCCACCAAATAACGATACCATGGGAAATAAAAGAAATCACCATAACATAACAACTTCATCTTACTTAACAGGCTTGTTTCCAAACCTATAAAAAGTCCCGTTTCATTTTGTATTCTGGAATTCTCTCCAAATCCATTTGCATATAAACTCTGGTATTTTTTGTCATAGTATCTGTTGATAACTATCAAAGAAGTATTCACAACTGGTGAATAAGTCAGCTGATTCAACGTGGCAACCTTCCCTTGCTTATCTACCGCCGTTTCACCAGAGAATACAAACTTCCCTCTGTACCATTTATAGTTCACTCCTACGTTATAGAAATATCTTCCACGAGGATAATAGCGATTGTACAATCGTTCAGCCGGATTTAACACCTTGTTGAAAACATTATAAACAGCTGTAAATCCACCTTCAAAATATTTACCATCATAAGTTAAATTACTACCAACTAAGATATTAAATACAGTATTCTTCTTTTCCATATCTTTCTTCAAACGATGATAGCCATCGGTTTTCAACGTAGTTATACACTCATTATCCACTGTAGCATCCTGATTACGGAAAGAAACAAAACCTGTCAATAACCAGCGATTTTTCCATTTGCAGGAAGCACCCGCTCCCTGCAAATAATTCGCTTCATTCATGGAAGTATATTTGCTCAATCCTTTCCCTGCACGATTTAATGTGGAAAAGGAGGTATATTTCCCCATACTAAATCCCATGTTCATCACCAGTCCATATCCAAAACTGGCTTTGTAGTTTCCTAATACCAAGGTATGTAACTTACCAAAATCATTTAACTGAACAGAGGTATTGTAAAAATCAAATCCTTTCCGGTTGTAAAGACTGAAGAAAGGTTCTCCCGCATCCTTTTCTGCAGCCAAGCTTACATAGATTTTTTGCTGAAACTGAAATTTGTATCTCAGGTTCAAATAATACGGACTTCCATAATACTGTCTGGAAGCAAATTTGTCCTCTTCCCCCAAGGGAATATCTGCATAGCCCGCCTTTTCATTTAAAGGAATATCTGTCCGCATCCAAACCTCCTGTTTATTGTATTTCCACAAATTTTTCCAGGAAAATGCCTGTTTTTCCACCGAATTACCCACATATATAAAATCTTTCAAGAACATTTGAGTCTGCTTATCCATTCCTTCCACTCCCCATAATTCATTCAAACTGACCAACGGTCCATATTTATACACATAGTAAAGAATATTTTCCACCATTTTATCAGACAAGAAAGGCAACTGTTCCAATTCTTCCTTCGTTACCATATTAATATTAAACGGATGTTCAGCCAGTTCACTCAAGTTTTCATACTGTTCTTCCCAGGAAGATAAATCTGCCTCCTCCCCAATCTGTTCCTCCCATTCCATCCAGGCAGACTGAGCACACACATTTAAACAAGTAAAAATAACTGATACACAAAGAGAAACATACTTTTTCCACATGTTATTCACCAGGTTATACACATACTATAAATACGTTAATTATCTCACGTAATCTGAATATTATTCCTATTTTTGTGAGCATGAAGACATGTTTTTACATACTCATCTTCTTAGGGCTAAGCTTCTTTTCAGAAATTCATGCCCAACAAGTATCTCCTGTGACCTCCGGTAAAGGATACAGAGTTCCCGTATGCGTATATGAAGGAGACACTATACCTTGTATAACGCTGAGAAACATTTACGTTTACCCCAAACTCAAGTTTAAAAACAAAAGACAGGAAAGATATTACTACAAACTGGTGAGGGATGTGAAAAAGACACTTCCTTTGGCCAAAGAAATCAAGCGGGCTGTCATCGAGACATACGAATACATGGAAACACTCCCCAACCAGAAAGCCAAGGAGCAACACATGAAGATGGTAGAAAAAGGATTGAAGGAACAATACACCGCCCGCATGAAAAAACTGACTTTTTCACAAGGCAAGCTGCTTATCAAACTGGTGAACCGGGAATGCAACCAATCGTCTTACCAGCTGGTAAAAGCTTTCATGGGACCTTTTAAAGCGGGATTTTATCAGGCATTTGCAGCCCTATTCGGAGCCAGCCTAAAAAAAGAATACCATCCTGAAGATGACGACAAGATGGTAGAAAGAGTAGTTACACTTGTTGAGAACGGACAACTATAACTATGTAAATCAATAAATTAACAACATATTAATAAGATATTCACAGGTAGTGTTCAACGCAGTTTAAACAGTTTATGTGCAAATTCCCATATCATAATGCCTGCCGTTACAGACACATTCAGTGAATGTTTGGTACCGAACTGAGGTATTTCAATACAACCGTCGCACATGTCTACCACTTCCTGCTGCACACCTTTCACTTCATTTCCCAATACAATGGCATATTTCCGGCCTTTCTCCAATACCAGTTCATCCAGTAGTGTACTTCCGGCACACTGTTCGATAGCCAATACTGTATATCCGTCATTATGAAGTTCATTTACAGCATCTTGCGTACGCTTGAAATACTTCCAGTCCACTGTATACTCCGCTCCCAAGGCCGTTTTGTGCATTTCCGGATGAGGAGGTGTAGCCGTAATACCACAAAGATAAATGCAGTTCACCAGAAACGCATCAGAGGTACGAAACACCGCACCTATGTTATGCAAGCTGCGAACTTCATCCAGCACCACAACCAACGGCAACTTATCTACTTCCTTAAACTCCTCCACCGTCAGGCGGTTCATCTCCGTAATCTTCAGTTTTCTTAATTCAGACATTTTTCGTATATTTGGTATGCGTTTGCCTGCAAAGATAAAAACTATATTCATAACCTTGTTGAAAACGGGGGAAAAGGTGTAAAAAACGCGCGCATAGAAAATGAAAATTATTTCTTGCATTATTCCACAAATAGATTATGGCACGCTCAAAACCAACAATCCAAAAAAGTTAGAGATAATTTTCACTGGCAGTTTAAACACATTCTTCCCGAATTTTCAGGAATGAATACACGAAAAGTTTTTAACTTTGCAACGTATCAACAAATTGTTAATAGTATAGATAAAATCAAAATTATCAATACGTAAGCATGTTTATCAGTTATTCATATCCTCCACCCGGATGCTGATAACGGAAAAACAAAAAAAAGGGTGTTATTTTTACTAACATTATTAACGGGATATTATCAGTATCATTGTTTCTTTTAAAAAGAAGAAAAAATATAATCTAATAATGAAGAAAGAAGAATGGTTGAAAAAGGGTTATGTGGATGAACCCGTAGAAAAAGCGCTTGACCTGAAAGCGGAGATTAAAAGACTGTGTCGTGAAAAAGATGCCGTAATCCTGGGCCACTACTACCAGGCAGACGAAATACAGGAAATAGCAGACTTCATTGGAGACAGTCTGGCACTGGCTCAGTGGGCTGCCAAAACGGATGCAAAGATTATTGTGATGTGCGGGGTACACTTTATGGGTGAAACCGCCAAGATACTTTGTCCGGACAAAAAAGTGTTGATTCCCGACTTGAATGCCGGATGCTCTTTGGCCGACAGCTGTCCGGCCGACAAGTTTGCTGCTTTCGTAAAAGACCATCCCGGTTACAAGGTAATCTCGTATGTCAATACAAGCGCTGCCGTCAAGGCGGTGACTGACGTGGTAGTGACATCGACCAATGCCCGCCAGATTGTGGAAAGTTTCCCGGAAGATGAAAAACTGATTTTCGGTCCTGATAAGAACCTGGGAAATTATATCAACTCTATCACCGGACGTCAGATGTTGTTATGGGACGGTGCTTGCCATGTGCACGAGAAATTCTCTGTGGAAAAGATTATCGAATTGAAAAAGCAGTATCCCGATGCACAAGTATTGGTTCATCCGGAATGCAAGGGGGCTGTAGCCAAATTAGCAGACAAAATCGGTTCTACAGCCGGATTGCTGAAATACGCTATGGCCAGCGACAAGAAAGACTTCATCGTAGCTACAGAAAGCGGTATTCTGTATGAGATGCGGAAAAAATGTCCGGAAAAGAACTTTATTCCTGCGCCTCCTGAAGACAGCACCTGCGCTTGCAACGAGTGCAACTTCATGCGCCTGAATACGCTTGAAAAGTTGTACAATACGCTGAAATACGAATGGCCGGAAGTCAATGTGGATGAAGCCATCGCACAGGAAGCCATTAAGCCTATTCAGAAAATGCTGGAAATATCTGCTAAGCTGGGACTTTAAAAGTCTCAGCTTGCTTGTTAATGGCCTTTAAAGCAAGAATACTACTTCTTAATGTATGTTATAAAACACATGTAAACGCACACAAAACTTGCATAATTCCAGAAAGTCCGTACCTTTGCATCGTGTTTTTCATAGTATTAGATTTAAGGTTAACAAAGGTTGGAGTTCAGCGGAACTCCTTTTTTTATGCCCATACGTTTCTTCTTTTCTTCCATATCGTGTGATAAATGTGCTAATGCAAATGCGATAAATCAAAAATGAATCATAGTTTTTTATGTTTTCCGGAGCTGAACCTTATGTTTCCGGTAAGAAAAACGTATGTTTCTGCATCCGAAAACATACGTTTCTCATAAGTGAAACATAAAGAAACCGGGATAATTTACTTATTTTCGTAGATACGTTCTGTAAATATTTTGGAGGAAACGGCTTGATGTAGCTTTATGACTCTTCTTTTAAGCGAAAAAAAATGATTTTAATCTGTGTTGAAAATCAGTATGTTATGATTTTTATCGAAAAAAGTTAGAAAAAAAATATCCAAAAAGTTTGTAGGTTAAAAAAAAACGCCTACCTTTGCAACCGCAATCGAGAGAGAAAGCAACGAAAGAAAAACTTAATGGTGCGTTAGTTCAGTTGGTTAGAATACATGCCTGTCACGCATGGGGTCACGGGTTCGAGTCCCGTACGCACCGCGAAAAAAAATCCTGGTTCATTTTGAATCAGGATTTTTTATTTCATATAAGTGGAAAAATAAAAAGACGGGAACATGCCGTACTTGGCACATTCCCGTCAATCGTGTGAATGCTTATTCCAATACTTCACCCTTTTCAGTGTATAACACGGCGGCTGTGTTGTCTTCTGCGTCCGTCAGAACTACTTTGTAGGTTTTTGTTCCTTCCACTTCTTCTATGTATGCTTCTTTGATGGTAAATTCGGCATAGTCTTTTGCAACTGCATTCAGAACTGCTTGTGGAAGATCTTTTACTTCAATGGGTTTGAACTCATTTACAATGTTCACACTGTCTACACTTGCGTGGAAGTTTTCTGCAAACGCAACTGAAGTTCCTAATCCCATTACCAATGCTACTGCTACAAATAACTTTTTCATATTGCTTCAATTTTAATAGTTAGTTAAGTAAGTTTCTACGCTAACAGTAAATCAAATAGAATGCCAAAATGTAGTGTAAATCTTAATTGTCTGGAAATCAGATAAAAACAAAAATAGGTTGAAATTCTGTAATCAGCTAAATGGGTAATTTATCCTCATCGTAATGTGGAGATTTTGTACAATTCTACAAAGTTGAGATAAATGTAAATGACTGATAAACAATTGATTATATTGTATATAAAAGAGGCGTGTATAAATAAATCGTATTATTTTAGTTAAATAATGTCATTAGTGTCCCGTTAAAATGGGACGAGTTAAACAATTAATCAAAAAGCCCCGG
>ERZ779656.1676-NODE-1676-length-11226-cov-2.913437_pt1 | contig 11226 bp, 10 predicted proteins | sample MGYA00511102_ERZ779656 | MGnify/ENA primary metagenome ERZ779656 (study PRJEB29588, sample SAMEA2143980) | human gut metagenome | biome: human gut; feature: human-associated habitat; material: faeces | place: Denmark | collected 2008/2010 ... | reverse complement strand
GGAAATTGCGCTTTCGGTGATAAGTGAGATAGTAAAGTGCAAAAATGAGCGTACCAGCTGCACACAGGTGGATAACGAAGTGCTTGATGCACTTATTGAGGCATCAGATGAGAAGTACATACTGTGTACCATCATAAAAAAGAATGGCAGTGCACCGCGCGGAGTCGGAACACAGATGCTCGTGAGTTCAGACAATCTGATCATCGGAACTATAGGCGGCGGTTGTGCGGAGGCAGAGGTTATAAGCCATTGCAGGAGACTGTTTCGCAAGCAGGAGTTCAAATGCGGTTTGATGGATGTGAGCATGAACACTGACGATGCCGAGAAAGAGGGCATGGTGTGCGGAGGCAGTATTTCGGTGCTGCTGGAGCAGATTGGATGATGAAATTATCATATATTAATAAATCAAGATAAGCTGAATATGCACATTAATCACATGCATATTGTCTAAATAAAAAGAAAGGTTAAAAGTATGAGCTTAAGAATAGCGACAGGTACTGACGGATCAGTAAAGGAGCGCAAGGGCTTAAAGAGAAAATTTAAAGCATATGCAGGACTTGCGTTTGGACTTATCCTTATAGCAGGACTTTTTGCAGGCTGTGGAAAAAAGGATACAGCAGAGGGCGATGTCGATTTATCAATTTTTGCGGCAAAGAGCCTAAACGGTGTTATGGATGAAATTTGTGCAGCCTACACCAAGGCGCATCCAAATGTAAACTTTCGGAACAACTATGACAGCTCCGGAACTCTGATGGCACAGATTAAAGAGGGTGCGAAGTGCAACATCTTTTTCTCAGCAGGAGTGGCACAGATGGATGAGCTTCAGAATGGTTATGAAGCAGGAAGCGTGGTTGATGATACTCGTGTTGACCTTTTAAATAATCAGGTGTGCCTTGTTACATATAAGAATAGTGGCACGGCAGTTACCGGCTTTGCAGACATCTCAAAGGCTAAAAATATGGCACTTGCTGACGGAACAGTTCCTGTAGGACAGTACACCAGAGTAGCACTTGTAAATTCAAAAATGGTTGAAGGAGATGCTTCAAAGCCACAGGATATTTCAGATTCTGATATCTCAAAGGCACTTGACGGTCTGGAAATAAACAGCTGTGCCAATGTAGGTGCGGTTGCATCTGCCGTAGCTGAGGGCGCAAATGAGATAGGAACAGTTTATTACTCAGATACATTCGGATACGAGAACCAGCTTGATATTATAGAAAAGCTTCCAAACAGCTTAACAGGTGATGTTATATATCCGATAGCAGCCTTAAAGGGAGACAGCACCACATCAGATGAGCTTGAAGCAGCAAAGGAATTTATCGCATACCTTCAGACAGATGAGGCAATGTCAGTATTTGAGAAATATCATTTTTCGGTAAATAAATAATGGGACAGATTGATTTTTCACCGCTTTGGGTAACATTAAAAACAGGAATAGTAGCGTCAGTTTTTTCTTTTTTCATAGGAATAGCTTTTGCTGAGCTTGTCATAAACACAAAGGGCAGAGTGAGGGCATTCTGGGATGGACTGCTAACACTTCCGATGGTATTGCCGCCTACCGTGGCTGGATACATTCTTTTAAGGATTTTCAGCACAAGGCGTCCTTTGGGAAGCTTTTTAAGCCATAGCATGGGGATACAGGTAGTACACACGTGGCTTGGCTGTGTGGTGGCAGCAACCATCATTGCACTCCCTCTCATGTACAGAAATGCGAGAGCGGCATTTGAGCAGATAGACGAAAATGTCATATATGCGGCGCGCACTCTCGGCATAAGTGAGTGGAAGATTTTCTGGAGGATACGTCTGCCGATGGCAAAGCCCGGCATCATATCGGGTGTCACACTGGCCTTTGCCAGAGCTATCGGTGAGTACGGTGCCACATCGATGCTTGCCGGAAATATAGCAGGAAAAACCTCGACCATATCACAGCAGATAGCAATGGTCGTCCAAAGCGGTGATTATGCCACAGCGGGCTTCTGGTGCATAGTAATCATAGCGATTTCGTTTGCATGCCTTGTATCGATAAATATGATATGCGGCAAAAGCAAGGGCATAAAGAGAAAGAGAAAAAATAATGTCGCTCATAGTAAAAATAAAAAAACAGTTGGATAATTTCATGCTTTCGGTTGACATGGAGCTTACGGACGAGATTGTGTCAGTAATTGGTATGTCGGGCTCAGGAAAGAGTATGACACTCAAGTGTATAGCAGGGATAGAGACTCCTGATTCAGGCTTTATATCATTAAATGACCGGGTGCTGTATGACTCAAAAAATCGCATAAATCTGCACCCCGGTAAGCGCATGGTAGGCTATCTGTTTCAGGACTATGCACTTTTTCCTACAATGACCGTGATGGAAAATATATGCATAGCAATGGGACATCGCGATGAAAAGAAGGTGAAGGTCTGGCTGAAGCGGTATGGGCTTGATGGCATGGCAGACACATATCCGGATCATCTCTCGGGAGGCCAGAGGCAGCGCGTGGCAATGCTTCGCATGCTTGCGGCTAAACCGGAGTGTATACTGCTCGATGAGCCTTTTTCGGCACTGGATGAGCATGTGAAAAGAAGTATGGAATCAGAGCTTATGGAGATGCTTTCCGATTTTCACAATCCTGTTATCTTTGTGTCACACAATCGCGATGAGGTGTATCGTCTGGCAGAGCGTATCGGAAGTATTGAGAGCGGCATGCTGAGTGCAGTCCGCGACAAAAAAGATTTCTTCATGCGGCCTATGTCTGTGGAGCAGGCACTGCTTGTGGGCTGCAACAATATATCAGAGGTAAAATGGCAGGATAAGCATCATGTTCTTGCCGTGGAATGGGATAGCGTATTTGAGGTCACTGATGAGCAGATTGAACAGCTTGCGATGGATACGGACAACATATCACACATAGGTGTTTTCCCTCAGGATATAATAATATCTGCAAGTAAAGCAAAATCCGTACTTGCATATAACAATAAAAATATAATCAGGATTAAAGATTATAAAATGATTGAAGAACTGAAAAGCTGGGAAGTATTGTGTAAATTAAATAACGATTCAATAATTTACGCAAGCCTTCCGAGGCATACAGAAGCAAATATGCTTAGCAAAAATATAAATGATGAGCTTTATATAAAGAATTTTTATCTGCTTGGATGAGAAGTAAATGAGGACATACTATGATTTACCTGGACAATGCTGCCACAACAATTAAAAAGCCGGATGCGGTATATGATGCTGTGCTTGATGCAATGAAGCACTGCGGCAATTCAGGTCGGGGAATGTCGGATGCATCGCTTGATGCGTCAAGGAAAATATATGAGGCCAGAATGTGTCTTACAGAATTTTTCGGAGGAGATGATGCGGCCAGACTCGTTTTTACGGCAAATGCCACTGAGGCACTAAACATTGCAATCCACGGACTGTTTGAGCCGGGGGAGCATGTGATTACAACACAGCTCGAACATAATTCTGTGCTCAGGCCTCTTTATATGCAAAGGGAGCGGGGCGTGGGTGTGGATATTGTACCATGCAGTGATGCAGGCATAAAAAGGGGGATAATTTTCCCGTCGGACATAGAGGCTTTAATCCGTCCGGATACAAAAGCCATCGTCTGCACACATGCTTCAAATCTCACAGGCAACGTGGTGGATATTAAGTCTATAGGACAAATCGCACGAAAGCATAACCTTTTATTTATAGTCGATGCATCGCAGACAGCTGGTGTACTTCCGATAAATGTAAAAGACATGAATATTGATGTGCTCTGCTTCACAGGGCACAAGGGGCTGATGGGTCCACAGGGGACCGGAGGACTTTATGTGGGAGAAAGAGCAGATATAAAGCCGGTTAAAAGCGGTGGCACCGGCGTGCTAAGCTTTCTTGAGAACCAGCCTATGGAGCTTCCGACAAGACTTGAGGCCGGTACCTTAAACGGTCCGGGAATCGCAGGGCTTTTAACAGGTGTCATGGAGCTTGAGAAAATCGGCCTCGACAATATATACGCTAAAGAGCATGAGCTGATGCAGGTATTTATGGAAAAAATAAAGACAATCCCCGGAATCAGGATATATGGAGATTTCGATATGCTGCCCGACAAGGGTCTGCACTGTGCGATTGTTTCAGTAAATATAGCTGATATGGACTCGGCGGAGGTGTCAGACATACTTATGAATGAGTATGGCATTGCAACAAGGAGCGGCATACACTGCGCACCGCTGATGCATAAATTCTTTGGAACACAAAAACAGGGTATGGTGAGATTTTCATTTTCATATTATAATACAAATGATGAGATAAATGAGGCCGCTGAAGCGCTTATGCAGATTGCGGCATTGCGATAAATAGTATTAAACAATTGAAAGGAGCAAAAATGCCACAGGAAATAGTGTTTTGCAAGGGCGGTGGCTGTACCGCAAAGCTTGGTCCGGATTTGTTAAGTCATGTTTTAGCAAAGTTGCCAAAGGGCGAAAAAGACAGCAATCTGCTCGTCGGATATGATAGCAGCGATGATGCGGCAGTGTACAGAATTTCAGATGACACGGCGATAGTCCAGACGCTTGATTTTTTTCCACCGATGGTTGATGATCCATATACGTTTGGACAGATAGCGGCCGCAAATGCGCTCAGTGATATCTATGCGATGGGCGGCACAGTTAAGAGTGCGTTGAACATCGTTTGTTTCCCTGAGAAAATGGATTTGAATATACTCGGTAAAATAATGCAGGGAGGCGCTGACAAGGTGATAGAGGCAGGCGGTACACTTGCAGGTGGTCATTCCATAGCAGACAGCGATGTGAAATACGGACTTTCTGTCATGGGCACAGTTCATCCCAAACACATCTACAGCAACAGTACAGGGCAGCCGTCAGATGTGCTTATACTGACCAAGAAGCTCGGAGTTGGGCTTGTGTGCAACGCAAACCGTGTCGGGGAAGCTCCGTTAGGTGCAATTGAGGATGCGGTAAGCTCTATGACCACACTGAATAAGGCAGCATCCGAAATCAGTCATGCTTTCGATATACATGCATGCACGGATGTCACGGGATTTAGCTTTTTAGGGCATCTGAGTGAGATGTTAAATGATGATATAACAGCACTTATCGACTCGATTTCCATCCCGGTCATTACCGGAGCACTGCGATGCGCAGATGAGTTTTTCCTCACGGCAGCGGCCCAACGCAACAGGAACCATGTAGGTGATAAGGTGTGCTTTGCAAAAAATATACCTTTCTCAATGGAGGAGGTACTTTTCGATCCGCAGACCTCCGGAGGATTGCTGTTTGCAGTAAAAGCCTCTGAGGCAGATGCATTTTTGCATGAGCTTAAAGCCGCAGGGCTTCCGGCTGCAAAGGTGGGACGATTTGTTAAGCGCTGCGATGTGCCGATATATGTGAACTGATTTTAAGCTATCATAGCTTATGTAAATATGCTGACAGGCTGCATGCCCTGCATTTTGAGGGCTGACGAGTTAAAATAACATAGGGAGGATTATAAAATATGATAACAGTAAATGCAATAGGGGATACATGTCCAATCCCGGTAGTAAAGACAAAGAAGGCAATTGAGGCTCTCACACAGCCGGACACAGTGGAGACACTTGTGGACAATGAAATTGCAGTAGAAAATTTAAAAAAGATGGCTGCACAGAAGGGCTATAGCTGCGACAGCAATAAGCTCGACGACGGAAGCTACAGCGTAAAGCTGACAATTGAAGCTGTAAATGCCGATGAGCTTTCGGATACAGACGAGGCTTCACAGTATACATGCAGGCCGGCCGCAGATAACAGGGTTGTTGTAATCCGCTCTTCATATATGGGAGAGGGCAGCGAGGAGCTGGGCAGTGTACTCATAAAGGGCTTCATCTATGCACTTTCGCAGCAGGACAATCCGCCTGAAACCATGCTTTTCTACAATGGAGGAGCAAAGCTGACCTGTGAGGGCTCAGAGTCACTTGAGGATTTAAAGGAGCTTAAGAATCGTGGCGTGAAAATCTTTACCTGCGGAACATGTCTGAATTACTATGAGCTGTCAGATAAGCTTGCAGTCGGAGAGGTGACCAACATGTATGATATCGCAGAAAAGATGGCTGGGGCATCTCTTATTGTAAGTCCGTAGAGTTATACAAGGTGTGAGGTAATGGATAAAAATTTGGCAAGAGAAAAGAAAAAACGGCTAATCATCACCTTCGAGACTAACACAGCACCGTTGAAGCTTGATATCAAGGGCAAGGCATGTGGTATTCCGGGGCGCACGATTCCTCTTCCGTCTGTCATATCGGCGGGCTGCGGGCTGGCATGGAGAGCAGAGCTTTCTGACAGGGAGTGCCTCATAGCCTTTATGAAGGAGCATGACATCAGGTGGGAAGCGATGTATGAAATCGAAATGAGGTAATTGATAGTTACCTATATAACAGGAGAAAAATATGTTTTATTACAATCAGTATGTGAGGGCGCAAAGCCTTGATGAAGCCTATGAGCTTTATCAGAAAAAACCGAATTTTGTGCTGGGCGGCATGCTCTGGCTCAAAATGAAAAATAAGACACTTGGCACGGCAATTGATTTGTGCGATCTCGGACTTGACCGGATTGATGAGGATGAAAACGAGTTTAGAATCGGTGCATATGCAACCCTCAGGCAGATAGAGACACATGAAACCCTGAATGCATATACACACGGTGCAATCGCAGAGTCGGTCAGACATATCGTCGGAGTGCAGTTTAGAAATGTGGCGACTGTCGGAGGAAGCATCTGGGGCAGATTTGGATTTTCAGATGTCATGACGATTTTCAGGGCGCTGGGAGCAAAGGTGCAGCTTCACAAGGCAGGAATTATGGATTTGGACGAGTTTGCGGCACTTCCAAGAACCACGCGCGATGTGCTTGTGTCAGTAATAGTACCGAAAAATGCAAAGGGCGTAGTATACTTAAGCCAGAGAAACCAGTCAACAGACTTTCCGGTGCTCACATGTGCAGTGGCAAATAGAAGCGGCAGGTATGTGGCGGTTATCGGAGCATCACCATATATGGCAGAGCCTGTGTGGGATAAGGACGGTATACTCGATGGTATAGTAGATGCAAAGACGCACGGTAATGTAGCTTTGACGGAGAACTCCGAGAACAATGCAAAAATAGATAAATTTGCAGAATATGTTGCAGAGCATATCCGTTTTGGAAGCAATATCAGAGCAGGAGCCGAGTACAGAGAGATGATCTGCCGGGTGCTTACACGCCGCGCTGTCACACAGTCGCTTGATATCTGCGATGATATAAGGTAATCGCTACCGGATGCATGGAAGTTATGCAGGAAACTTTGGAAGCTTTATTAGTGTGATGACATCAATGCACGAGCATTAAGTAGGAAGGAATTCATGTATATGGATGTTAAAATAAAATTAAATGGAAAGTTAATAATCGACTCGGTTGACCAGGATATGGTGCTTTTGGACTTCTGCCGCAAGCACAACTGCTTTTCAGTGAAGAGGGGCTGTGAGTCAGGCAACTGCGGTCTTTGTACAGTGCTTCTGGATGGAAAGCCTGTGCTGTCATGCAGCACGCCGATAGGCAGGGCAGACGGCAGAGCGGTGGACACCCTCGAGGGACTTGAGGAGGAAGCTAAGCAGTTTACAGGATTTTTTGCTGCACAGGGAGCGGATCAGTGCGGCTTCTGTAATCCGGGTTATATTGTAAATATTGTGGCGCTTCTGAGAGAAAATCCTGACCCGACTGATGAGGAAGTTCTTGAGTATCTTTCAGGAAATCTGTGTCGTTGTACAGGATATCAGAGTCAGCTCCGCTCAATCAGAAATTTCTTAAACAGTAAGAAGGAGGGCGCACCTCTTAATCTTGAGGCAGGCGTCTACGGAGAGGATATCGGAAAGGAGTGGCAGGATGAGCACAAATCAAACTAATGTAAACAGCTTCAACCGCGCGAGAAGGGATTATCACGCAGTTGGAAAATGTATACCGAAGAAGGATTCGAGCCAGCTTTTACTCGGAAAGCCGGTATTTACTGATGATATCACACCGCGTGATGCGCTTGTCATAAAGCTTCTTAGAAGCCCCTATGCGAATGCAATTGTCGAGGATGTAAAGACAGATATCGCTCTTAAGGTGCCGGGCATGGTCGCAGTATACACCTGGGAGGATGTTCCGAAAAAGCGTTTTTCTATCGCAGGCCAGACATTTCCGGAGCCGTCACCGTACGACAGACTAATCCTTGACCGTCATGTTAGAAGTGTAGGTGACGCTGTCGCTATTGTGGTAGGTGAATCGGAAAAGGCTGTAGACAAGGCTCTTAACATGATAAAAGTAAAGTACACGATTCTTGAGCCGGTGCTTGACTTCAGAAAGTCGCTGGACAACAAGGTGCTTGTGCATCCTGAGGATGACTGGTCATCCAGCATAAATACAGGCGATGTAAAGCGCAATCTCATTCATCACGAGGAGGATGAGCATGGAAACGTGGAGAAAATTCTGTCAGAGTGTGATGAGATAATTGAACACACATATCGCATAAAGGCCGCGCAGCAGGCATATATGGAGACCTGCAGGGCATACTGTGAGATAGACAGATACGGCAGACTTCACTGTATCAGCTCGACACAGATAGTTTTCCACCTGCGCCGAATACTGGCAAATGCACTTGATATTCCAAAGTCTATGGTGCGCGCTGAAAAGCCGCGTATCGGAGGAGGCTTTGGTGCCAAGCAGACAGCGGTCTGTGAGGTATATCCGGCATTTGTTACCTGGAAGACAAAGCGTCCGAGCAAGATAATCTACAGCAGAAAAGAGTGCCAGACTATCGCGTCACCGCGTCATGAGATGGAGGTCACCGTGCGTCTTGGAGCAATGAGGGATGGTCATATAAGGGCGATAGATCTTTATACGCTGTCAAATGGTGGAGCATACGGAGAGCATAGCACTACAACAGTAGGACTCTCAGGTCATAAATCGCTCCCTCTTTATACAGGAGGCTGCGAGGCAACCAGATTTTCGTGCGATGTTGTGTACACAAACGTGCAGGCGGCAGGAGCATATAGAGGCTATGGAGCTACACAGGGTATCTTTGCACTTGAATCAACCGTCAATGAGCTTGCTGAAAAGCTGCATATAGACCCGGTTGAGCTCCGTTTGAAAAATATCGTCCGTGAGGGCATGTTTATGCCGGCATATTTTGGCGAGACAGCAAATGCATGTGCACTCGACAGATGCATAATGCACTGCGCGGACAATTTCCACTGGGCAGAAAAGTATCCTGTCCGCGATATGGGAAATGGCAAGGTTCGTGCGGCAGGCATGGCACTTGCAATGCAGGGCTCCTGCATATCAAATGTAGATGTCGGATCGTGTACCTTAAAGCTTTCAGACTGTGGCACCTACAATATGATGATAGGCGCGGCAGACATGGGAACAGGCTGTGATACAATACTTGCGCAGATGGCGGCTGAGGTACTTGACTGCGAGCCGGATGATATAACAGTGTTTGGAGCGGATACAGATGCTTCTCCTTATGACTCGGGTTCATATGCCTCATCAACCACCTACATTACAGGAATGGCCACACAGAATGCAGCACTTGAGCTTCGTGAAAACATAAAGAAAATCGGTGCACAGATGCTGGGCCATGCTGCATCAGAGGTGGATTTTGACGGCAAAGAGGTGTATATCATAAATCCGGACGGTGCAGACAATGGGGAGGTTTGCGTAAGTCTTTCCGATATAGCAACAAAATCACAGGTCAACAACACGATACCTGTAGATGTCACAGCGACATATTCATCACCTGTTTCACCTCCTCCATACATGGTAGGAATGGTCGAGATAGAGCTTGATAAGGAGACAGGAGCAGTTAAAATACTTGATTATCAGGCTGTTGTGGACTGCGGAATTCCGGTCAATCCAAACCTCGCGCGTGTACAGACCGAGGGCGGCATAGGTCAGGGAATAGGCATGGCGCTTTATGAGAATGTCACCTACAATGCCGGTGGAAAAATCGCAGAAAATGACCTCATGCAGTACAAGATACCGACACGACAGGATGTGGGACATATCAACGTCGAATTTGAGACAAGCTATGAGCCTTCAGGCCCATTTGGAGTCAAGTCAATCGGCGAGATAGTTATCAATACACCGGCTCCTGCGCTGGCACATGCCATTTATCGCGCAACAGGCGTATGGCACAGGACAGTTCCGTTTACCCCTGAAAAAATACTTATGGGAATGGTAGACCCAAACTGGCACGAAAAGGACCTTAGAGTGAAATGATTCATATCATATACATGGCGGCTGGAAACAGCCGCCGTTTTGGAAGTAACAAACTGTTTTATGAGCTGGATGGAAAACCTATGTACAGGCATTTGCTTGATCGTTTTGTGGAAATTAAAAATAGATATAATAAATCAAAATCAGACAGCCAGACTATAGATATAACAGTTGTCACCCGTTACCGGGAAATATTGGACTACTGCGCATGTATCCCAGATTGCCATGCAGTCATAAGTCCGGACAGCGAAAAAGGCATATCCTACACTATAAAGGCAGGAATTATGGCGGTGCAGGAGCAGAAAAAGCTTAAGAAAAGCAGTGAAGTGACGCATCATACTGCCGAAACAGAGGAATATTACATGTTTGCAGTAGCTGACCAGCCATATTTAAAAAGTCAAAGCGTGATTAAATTAATAGACAGGGTGCTTAAAAATACAGGGGGTAAGCGATTGGCGTTTTCACTTCGTTGTGGAGATGCTGTAGGCAACCCGTGTGTATTTAATTCATCGCTTATACCACAGCTTTTATCACTGGAGGGTGATAAGGGTGGCAGAAGTGTGGCAAAGAAGAATGACTGTGTATATGTAGATATTGCAGATGAGAGAGAGCTGATGGATATAGATACATATTTAATCCGCTAATTTACTGCCTTTAAGCAGTAAATTGCTACTTTCTCAGTGTAGTGCGGGTCAATAAGACATACATCGAATTGCATGCAAGCATGCATAGATGATGTCTTTTCCCCCTTGAATTATACATATTTCATACAGATTTCCATATACTACCTCCAAAGCATGAATGCAAATGCAAAAGTAACGGAGGACAATAAAGTGAAAATTACAGGATTGACCAGAAGAGTAGACTCACTCGGCAGAATAGTCATACCGAAGGAACTGCGCAGGATGCTCCATATCAAGGAGGGCAGCCCGCTGGAAATATATATGAATTGACAGATGACGAGACAGAGTATTTGCG
>ERZ779656.1672-NODE-1672-length-11244-cov-18.866029_pt1 | contig 11244 bp, 7 predicted proteins | sample MGYA00511102_ERZ779656 | MGnify/ENA primary metagenome ERZ779656 (study PRJEB29588, sample SAMEA2143980) | human gut metagenome | biome: human gut; feature: human-associated habitat; material: faeces | place: Denmark | collected 2008/2010 ... | reverse complement strand
TGATTTATTTTCAAATATTTACGACTTTTAGGTATAAGAGTTTGAAAAACTCAGATACTATATAATCGACCGGGAAAAACCACATATTAAGGACACAAATCAGGCCCTCGACTCCGAAAAATGTCTGACCGCGCGAAGCATGTGCTTCAATGAGCTTACCATTTCCTGGGTCTCCTGAAGAATGTTCAGATAGACGTAAGCCACGGTAATGTTTCCATGTCCGGCCTGCATACGCGCCATCTGTGCGTCACGGGTCTCTGAAAGGCAATGTTTGAAAGCATCACACTGTTCGTTAAGTTTCTGATAATCAGTAAAATCACCCGAACTGATCACTCCCCCTATACGTTTGAGAAGATAAAGCATAGTGTCACGCAACGGAAGGAATTCCTTGATGCGGTCCTTGTCCAGAGGGACGAAGCTGTTGTCAATGTGTTCCTCACAAGGGTCGCAGATTCGCCTGAGGCTATACAGCATGTCCTCACAGCAGTTGATAGCGAGATGAAACCAAGTGTTTTTCTCGATTGCCACATCCGGATCAATACGTCTGAGCCCAAGCATTTCCTTTCGTCTGGTCTGTTTAAGTTCCATACGTTCTTTCCTCAGGTTGGATACTGCTTTCTGAAGCTTACCCAGATCCTCCGACACGAAACCATCGGTCACCTGGAAATACGTATCATTCGCGAACTCCAGAAATTTCGCATTGCTGCCGGACATGTGAGCCGAGAGCAGGCGAAGTGTTTCAGCGCTGTCTTCGGATTTAATCATTTCATTGAAAATGACATCACCTTTTTCTTCATCGCGTTTCTTTTTGTACTGGATATTGCTCCTGACAAGCAGGAACAGAGACAATGCGATTACCACGGCAGCGGCTGTCAGACCGCCAAATTTCAGGACAAGTGCCACCGCGAAACAGAGAAGAAAAGAGACACCCGCGGTAATGAACCAGCCACCGATTACAGATATGACGCCAGTGATACGGAACACCGCACTTTCCCTGCCCCACGCGTGGTCGGCAAGAGATGTTCCCATGGCCACCATAAATGTCACATAAGTGGTAGAAAGCGGCAGGGTCAATGATGTACCGAGGGCTATCAACAAGCTGGATACCACCAAATTAACTGTAGCTCTCACCTCATCGAAAGCAGCTCCCTGCGGCAATACTATCTCATCATTATTGAATCTTTCAGCCGCCCATCTTTTCATACCCTCCGGGACAAGTTCCGAAATGGCAGAAGCAGTATTCGTGCTGAATCTTACAAGAACACGTGCCATACGGGATGAACCGAACATCTCATCTCCGGCATCCTGACGGGCGAGGTCGACTGATGTTTTCACCACGTTCAAAGCTTTCTTCGATGTAGCAAGCGAAATGACCATTATCACGCCGGCAACCACCAGGAACACGACCGGAGTCTGTGCAGATTCATTCAACGAGTCCATCATAAAGCCATCAGGATTACCGTTTCCATTGGCAACATAATCAGTATATGACGCATAACCTGCCAGCGGAACTCCAATGAAATTCACCAGGTCATTTCCGGCGAAAGCCATGGCCAATGCAAATGTGCCGGTAAGCACTAAAATCTTGAAAACACTGATTTTGAATGCATGAAGTATCTGAGACAGCACAGTCGAAACCAGAAAGCAGATGCCGCAGATGGTCCACGAATGAGTATTTACCCACTCATGCGCTTCATCACTCATAAAAGAGAATCCGCCGATGCCCTTTATCAGCATGAAATATATAATCGCGGTGAATGCGACACCTCCGAAAATACCGATTTTCCATTTCAATGCTGGGCCCTTGTAAGTAAAGGTAAACAGCAGTCTGGAAAGGTGCTGCACAATGATTCCCACCACGAAGGCTATCGCTACCGACACGAAAATCGCCATTATCATTGTCAATGCCTTGCTGGTGTTCATCATTTCACCGATGTTCATATCCGGTTGTCCGGCTGTCTTTATCAATGCAATTGCCACTGTTCCTCCCATTAGCGCAAAAACCATGGAGACAGTCGTTGAAGTCGGCAGTCCGAGAGTATTGAAAATATCCAGAAGGACAATATTGGAGGCAATGACAGCCAAGAATATGAACATCACATCCTCGAAAGAAAACATCGAAGGATGGAAAACGCCGTTTCTGGCGACGTCCATCATGCCGTTGCTCATTGATGCTCCGAAGAAAATGCCTATTGCGGCGACGATGATGATTGTCTTGAAAGATGCCACCTTGGCACCTATTGCCGATTGAAGAAAATTCACTGCATCATTGCTCACGCCCACTATCAGAGCGAACACGGCGAGAACAAAGAGAAACACTACTAATCCCAAATAAACTGTTTCCATATAATTACAATTCTATTTTACCGATGCAAAATTGGCTCAAGAATATTATATGGACATTTCAAGAAAATTACAAAAATGTTAAACGACTATCGTGAAAGTCGTCGCCTCGGGAGTGGAGGAGGTGAGTTTTATGGTGCCGCCGTTCATGCGGATCATCTGGCGGCAGAGACTCAGGCCGACACCTGTACCGGAAGTGCCTTTGGTGGTGTAGAACGGCACGAAAAGCTGTTCCTGACTCGATTTGCTGATGGGTTCCCCGTCATTCGACACCGTTATCACGGTCTGTTCCCGCTTGTCTATCACAGCAGTTATGGAGACTTTTCCGGCTCCGGCCTGCACGGCATTCTTTATCAGATTATTGAAGACCTGGGACATCTGCCCGTAGTCGGCATAAAGAATCACATCCTCGGAAAGTTCCGTATAAGAGACATTGACATCGGGCCAATTCGCTTTGGCGATGGTAATGGAATCCCCCACCAAATCCTTCAGATAGAATGCTTTACGGACAGGCATCGAGATATGCGTCAGAGAACGGTAGGACTGTACGAAGCTGATCAGCCCCTCGGACGAAGAAGCGATGGTGGACAATGCGGAACGCACGTCGTCGGTCCCGTAGCCTTCCAGATTCTGCGACAAAGCGGAACTGAGCGAGGCTATCGGCGTGACGGTATTCATAATCTCGTGAGTAAGCACCCGGATAAGACGGGTCCAGGATTCAGCCTCATTGTTCTCCATCTCCCGCGTGATGTCATTGAAAGTAACGATCTTGACATCCTTCGCATGAAGTCTTGCTGCACAAGCACTTATGGAAAACTGAACATCGCCTTTTTCCGAAGTGACCGAAGCGCGTGACTCCGACTCGGAAGCATTGCGGAACGCCTCTGCCAGCTCGGGAAACACACGTTCAATCTGGCGGAGTGACGATATTTCAGCCATTCCGAGCAGCCCTAGTGCCACGCCATTGGAATAGTCCACTTTCTCGCCGTCCAGTACGACCACACCGCTCTGGACATGGTCAAGCATTGTCCCGAAATAGCGCTCGCGCTCGCGGATATCTTTCTTTTCCACTTCGAAGATGGAACGGAGCCTGTTCAATGACTTGTTCAGCCGCCTGTCCGCCCAGCGCCGCTCCGAATACCTGAACGCGGACTCACCGCTGTCAAGCGCATCGGACATGAAGTCTATCTTACTGATAATCTTACGTTTGACCGTGGCTTTGGTAACGAAATATGTGAGCGAAGCCAGAAACACTCCGCCAAGCACTATTTCCGTTATGAGACCTGCTGTCATATTCCGTATTTCTTCAGTTTCGCATACAGGGTAGGGCGACTGATATCCAATGACTTGGCCACCATGGAGATATTTCCTCCATAGCGGACCATGGCGGCACGGATAGTCTTCTCTTCCATGTTTTCCATGGTGTCACCTGCATTGATTTCCGTCTCGCCCGCAGCCGACAGGTCAAGTCCGAACCCGTCAATGACCTTCCCTTCGGAAAGGATTACGGATTTTTCGATGCAATTCCGCAGTTCGCGGATATTTCCCGGCCACGCGTAGGATTCCAGCTCGGCTTTCGCCATCGGGGACAATGCTTCCGCGTCACGGCCGTACTTCGTCGAAAATTCCGCAAGGAACTGCATTGCAAGCGGGACAATGATTTCTTTACGTCGCCGGAGCGGCGGAAGTTCCAGGCTTATGGTGTTCAATCTATAATATAGGTCTTCACGGAAAAGTCCGTCACGTATCATCGCGGGAATGTCAGCATTCGTGGCACATATAAGTCTGATATCCACAGGGATAGACTTGGTATCCCCTACTCTGGTCACGCTTCTGTTCTGCAGGACACGAAGCAGTTTCGCCTGCGACTGCATAGGGATATTGGCTATCTCGTCAAGAAAAAGAGTACCGCCGTCCGCCTGCTCGAATTTTCCGGCGTGGTCGGATTTGGCATCTGTAAAGGCTCCTTTCACATGGCCGAACAGTTCACTTTCGAACAGGGTTTCCGTAATCGCGCCGGCATCCACGCAGACCATGACCTTGTCAGCCCGTCCGGAAAGCCGCTGGATTTCATGCGCGAGAACATCTTTTCCGGTTCCGTTCTCGCCGGTAATCAATACCGTGGCATCGGTGGAGGCAATGCGTTCCACATTATGCCTGAGTGTCTGCATTTCAGCCCCGTCACCCCAGAACATCTGCGGTTCGCCGGCAGGTTTCGCAGAGGAATTGCACTTGGTCCGCCTGTCACGGATGCCGGTAAGCAGTTCTATCAGTTTGGCATTGTCCCATGGTTTGACGATGAAGTCATCAGCCCCGCGTTTCATTCCTTCCACGGCCAGAGCGATGTCCGCATAGGCGGCAAACAGCACCACAGGCATTTCAGGCCATCTTTTCTTGATTTCAGACAGCCAGAACAGCCCTTCGTTTCCTGAATTGATATCCGCCTTGAAATTCATGTCCAGCAGAATCACGTCCGGCATCAGTTCCTCTACGGTTTTCATGAGCGCAACCGGCGACGGCAATGTCTGGACCTGCGAGAAACAGGCGCCCAGCAGTATCTTGAGGGCTTCGCGTATGCCCGAATTGTCGTCCACGACCAATATCTTTCCTTTCTTCATCGCCAATGATTTTTTTCAATGCCCCTCTCCGGAAGCCACATGCAAAAATACTTTATTCAATTTACAATCACAATAAAACCGTACCGGACCCATCACAGGCACGGCACGGCAAAAAACATCTATATTAAATTTACTCATTTTTAAGCGAATCCACCGGATTGGAGGTGGCGGCGTCCCAGCTGCGGAGCGTAACAATCAGCATTGTAATCGCAAGCACTATCACCAGGGACAATGCGAATACCCACCAATGGACCGGCGTGTGGTACGCAAAGCCAGCGAAATATCTGCTGATGACCCACCAGCTGAGCGGCGCAGCGATTACAAAGCTGGCCAGTACAATGCGTATATACTTGGCATTGAACATCTTGAGGATATCGCCTACGCTTCCGCCCATCACTCTCCTGACAGCTATTTCACGGCTTCTGTGCTGCGTGTCGAAAAGCACCAGACCGAAGACTCCCATAAGGGAAATTATGATTGCCACCAGCGTAAATATGCTGATAAGTGTGGACAATCTTCTTTCCTGCCTGTACTGGGCTCCGAGCTCCTTGTCGAAGAAATCAATATTATACAGCTCGTCATCAGCATAAGGCACCATCTCTTTCACGGTCGCAATCACGAACTTGATGACTGACTGGACATCAGCGCCCGGCGCAGTCCTAATATAGACCTGATGAAGTCCGCTACGCCATCTGTTTTTACCGAACACGTAGAAGGCGAAATCACCACGACCATACTGCAAAGGCCTGAAATTAAAGTCCTTACAGATACCGGCGGTCACAGTTCCGTCCACATGTCCGGGCGCAGGAGTGACGAAATCCACGTCAAAGTCTTTCTTCGCCTGCTCGTTGAAGATCATCACTCCGCCTTCAGACATCTCATCCGATTTCATGAAATCCCTGCCGTCCACGATATCTATCCCCATGAATTTCAAGAAATTGTACGCCACAGGGTAACATTGGAAATTAATAGTCTTTCCCTTATAATCACGCCCCCAGCCCATTCTTGAAGTACTGACAATTCTTCCATTTGCCCACGTGATATCCTGAATCTGAGGATTGCTGCGCAACTTGTCCTCGAATGCCTCGTTCTGCGAACCATACCAACAGACATCATAAGGAATTTTACCGCTGAGGAGGCAGGACTTGTTGAAGCCCATGTCGTAGTTCATCATGTAGGTATGCTGCATCTTGATGAATATGGCGCAGATAATCAACGACATTGATATGACGAACTGGAAGCCGATGAGCGCCGTGCGGAGCCTGCGGCCCGAAACGGACCCGCTGAAGGAGCCTTTCAGCACCAATGCCGGCTGGAACGACGTGATGTAGAATGCCGGATAGATGCTTCCGAGGACCGCCGTCAGGACAGCAGCGCCGACCGTCATTGCCAGAACGGGAACATTGTCCCCGAAAACAGCCGAAGAGGTAAGAATACCGGCAATGCTGGTGCGAAGAAGCAGGATGACGATAATCGCGGCCAACGCCAATGCTATGGCGACAAGGCCTACAGATTCGAATATGAAGTTGAATATCAATGATGTACGCGATACGCCGAAAATCTTGTAGGTATTCACGGACCTCAGCCTTGCAGGGACAAGCGCAAAGAAGAAATTGATGAAATTTATCAATGCGATGAGGATGATGAGCACCGCCACTGCGAGCAATGTCATGTCCGTGGTGAGATTTCCGGTGCGTCCCGGCTTGCCGTCAAGTTCCTTCGTATAAAAGAGCTCGGACAGAGATATCAGCTTAATATTGAACCGGTTATTGATTTCATCAATGTCTTCGTCAGAGAGTGTCTCTCCTGCGCCATCATACAGTTTCTTGAAGTAATCGAGAAGTATGGCCTTCGTTTCCTTCTCGAATTCTTCCTTCTGGGAGGCATCCTGGAGTTTCACGCAATACGGAAAAGACCACTCACTGCGATTGTCGATACAATAATCTTTCATATCGTAAACGGCATTGACCGTACTCAGGTCGCTGTTCTTGGGGAAGTCCTTGTATATGAGAACTATCTCTCTCGCCCCTTTTTCACCCTGAGGGTCACTCCATGAGATGCTGCCTCCGATTCCAAGATCATATTTCTTGGCAGAAGACTCTGATATGGCAACAGTTGCAGGCTTGGAAAGTTCATCAAGTGAGCCTTCCACGGCCTCGAAATTCAAGGTCCGCAGTCCGCCGGCGGAATACTGATTGAGGTTCAGATTCATCTTTACCGGGGCATCATTCCGCCTCGTGTAGCAGACTTCACCTAAAGGGTACATGCTGAACACTCCTCCGTCTTCAGACATGGAAGAGCCTGAGACAAGTGCTTCCCCCAACGGTCTGTTTATGAAGATATTGAACTTTCCCTCATTATATTGCGAAGGGACGGATATTACGAATGTCCGGTCCGCATCCTTAAGCGACTTGTTGTAGCCAAGGTTGAAGCAGACCTGCGTCATTATCACGTAGAAGGCAGCGAATGCCACTGCCATCCCTATGATGTTCAGCAGGCTGGACACCTTGTACCGCTTGAGGGTATTCAGGAAATTATTGAAAATATATCTCATTACAATTCATTCTTGACATCACTTACTATATGGCCGTCGAACAGGTCGATGGTGCGTTGTGCCATAGCAGCATCCTTCTGTGAGTGGGTAACCATCACGATGGTCGTGCCCTCCCTGTTCAGTTCGCAGAGCAGGTCCATGACTTCCTTGCCGTTCTTGGAGTCGAGGTTTCCTGTAGGCTCATCGGCAAGAATCAGTTTAGGGTTTGCGACTACCGCACGTGCAATCGCAACACGCTGCTGCTGACCGCCTGAGAGCTGCTGAGGGAAATGCTTTGCCCTGTGGCTGATGTTCATGCGCGCCATCACCGCCTCCACCTTCTCCTTGCGCTCAGCCGCGCTGAAATCCATATATCTGAGGGGAAGTTCAATGTTTTCGAACACATTAAGTTCATCGATAAGGTTAAAGCTCTGGAATACGAAGCCGATGTTTCCCTTGCGAAACTTGGTACGATCCTTTTCCTTCAACTGCGCAACTTCCTGTCCCAGAAGCTGGTAACTGCCGGAAGTCGGGTTATCCAGAAGGCCGAGGATATTCAGGAGCGTAGATTTTCCGCAGCCTGAAGGGCCCATGATGGAGACGAATTCTCCGTCCTTGATTTCGAATGATACATTGTCGAGTGCAACTGTCTCGATTTCCTCAGTCCTGAAGACTTTGCAAATGTTTGTAATCTTGATCATGATATATGTATGTTTTATTTGTTCTGATATGCTCCGTTTTATTCTGTCTTAATGCTGTCAGCAGGATTTGTTCCCGCTGTGCGTATTACGTAAATGTCTGATATGATGGCAACTATAGCCAGTACTGCGGCTATGGAGCCTACGAAAATCCACCAAGGGAGTCCCGCCTGAAGGCTGAAGTTCTGTTCCCAACGTCCTGCGACGATATAGGCCAGAACCGCTCCGACTGCCACGGACGGCAGGGCCACTGCCATGACATCGCGCAAAAACATTGACCTTATCTGGGAGAACTGGGCGCCGTTGACGCGACGGACCGCGATTTCCTTGCTGCGGCGACGGACTTCGTCAATCGTGTAGCCGATGAGGCCGATCAGCGCGATAAAGAGCGTCACTATGCCTCCTGCGAGGATGGAGTTTCTCGTATTGAGGGTATCCACGAAATTTGAAGCGGCGAGTTCATTGCACGGATATATTCTGTACCACTGCCCGTCCAGAATTTTTCCAGTAAGTTCATCGGTTTTCTGGAGCATTTCCGGGGACATCTTATGATATTTTACGAATATGTAATGGAACATTCCCGCATATTTCTCTGAGTCACAATAAAATATACCCATCGGGCGCCCGCCGAAATCGGCTTCTGCCACGGAAAAGCCACCGGTATGCATATCGTCAATGATACCGCATATCCTGACTGGACCAGTTTCATGAGAAGTAACCATCACTTCTCGTCCGAGGACTTCGTCCCATCCGGCAGTGTTCTTCATCATTTTCACGAAATTCCTGTCCACAATCATTTCCGCATCGCTGTTGAGAGTCGGATCGAAATTGCTTCCTTCCTGAATCTTGATGCCGAAGACATTGAAATAATGTTCATCCACATAATATGCGTCACGGATGTTGAACAACTGGCGGTCTTCGCCGGGAACGCTCACATTGTCACCGCTATAGCCTGTGAAAGGATTCTGATATGCGAAACTTGCATCTTCCACTCCGGAGAGGGAACGGACCTCATTCATCAGCGTATTCTTCTGTGACTGAGTTGCTTCCGGCATGGCTATCATCGCCACGTCATCATATTTGAACCCACGGTCCGCGTTCATCATCTTGTCGTATTGCAATGTAATCACGCTCATGACCACAGCCAAGAAAACGACAGCCGCAAATTCCACCGCGAGGAGTCCGAGCTTCCACATGCGCTTGCCGGCGCGATAATTCCTGAATGCCGCAGCCACCGGAATCCGGTTGAAGAAGAATGCGGGAAGGAGGCTGTTCAATGCCAGGAGCACGACTATTATTGTCAATGCCAATGCGAGCGGCCGTCCGGTGAAGAGCGCAATGACATTGACACCGAGGATGGTCTCTATCATTGACCTGAACGCAAAGATGAGGATTGCTGCGACGGCGGCTGCGAATACGGTGTGGACGATCGCTTCTGCGAACATCATCCCGAAGATGTCTTTCGCGCTGCTGCCCAGGCATTTGCGGAGGGCCATCTCGCGTGCACGGATGGCGGCGGACGAAAGCACTATCAGGAGGTAATTCAGCATGGACGTGAGCAGAAGCGCGAAGGCTACGAAGGCCAGCACAAGTGTCATATTCCGCTGAGTTTCATCCTCTTCATGGAATTTCACGAATGGCTTTATCGGAAGTTTCATTTCATATCCGGCTGCCCGCAACTCATCCATCGGCATGTGCTTGTCCATGAAGCCGGGGAGGCCGTTTTCAATTTCGCTCGGGTCAATGCCTTTCTTCAGTTTTATGAATCCCTTATAGCGGTCGTTGCCTACCATGTTTTCCGAGCCGTCGTACATGAAATGCCCGATGCTCGGCATGGAGACTATCATGTCCGGCCTGTAGGATGAGTTCAGCGGGAATTCTTCATAGACGCCGCCGACCGTAAGTTCATATTTCTGCGTATCCCCGGCAATCGTGAATTTCTGTCCGAGCACGGCTGCCGCGGCCGCCTTCTCGTCCATTTTTTTGCCTGAGGTCAATGCTGCCGCCATCTTGGTCGCCAACTTGGATGAAATAACCACATTTGCTTCAATGCCAAGGGGTTCGGTCAGGTTTCCGGCCAGGCATTTCCTGTCAAGGACCTTGAAAAATGACGTATCGCTTAGACAAGTCAGTCCGGCATCCACGCGTTTGTCCGATTCCGGCAGTACCAAGGAGGCGGTCTCAAATATATATGTAAATCTGGTGGCCTCTTCTATCTGCGGGAAATATTCCTTCATCTTCGGGGCGACTCCTCCGGCTACTTGAGGATAGACTTGGTATCTGCCGTTAAGTTCCATGGCTTCGTTCAGATAATATATCCTGTCTGCATCCTTGTAAAAGTCGTCAAATGTCTTTTCGAAACAGACCTTGGATGCCAGCACGAGGCCGACTGCAAGGCCGACGCCCAATGTCATGATTTTCAGGACGTTCCTGCGTCCTTTCATCGGCAATGTCCTGACTGCCGCTTGTATGTAACTGAAAATGTTCATCTGTTCTGTCCTCCCGGTGATTCCATCAATGCCAATCGGCCGATTTCTTCGGCATGGACATATCTTTCATCCGGTCAGAGTTTTGTTTTGCCACTCTTGTGCCATTGTTTGTAATTCGTTGGTTTTCTGATTATTATATAGTAGTACCCTTTCTCATAATGTAAAAAAACTTTACATTCCTGTAAATTTACTTTACAGCGGAGACTGGGCGGAATTCATATCATGCGCCCGTGCGGGAACGGAGGATTCCGCCGGTCCTCCCCACTGCGTGGGTCCCCTCTTTTCGGGAGCCAATGCCGTCTCCATCCTCCGTCTCCGCCCGGGCTGGTCTTTCGAATGTGATTTCCGGGCTGGCGTGAGCATTAAAACGTTTTTTACGCACGTCGAGTTCAATATTCGACATGCCGTGAGTAAATCCGGCCATTTTACGCACGTCATGACGTTTTTTCACCACGACGTGCGTGGAAAACGTTTTAACACGCACATGGAGTTACATTGCATGGAAATGACCATCATTAAAAACCATGTGACAGAGAAGCCCCGGCGGGGGTGGGGCCTCTGGA
>ERZ779656.1670-NODE-1670-length-11266-cov-2.528410_pt1 | contig 11266 bp, 9 predicted proteins | sample MGYA00511102_ERZ779656 | MGnify/ENA primary metagenome ERZ779656 (study PRJEB29588, sample SAMEA2143980) | human gut metagenome | biome: human gut; feature: human-associated habitat; material: faeces | place: Denmark | collected 2008/2010 ... | reverse complement strand
CACAGCCACCGCATAATCAATTGCACCGACTGTATTTTACAGCCCGAAATTTTTGCAAGGGTAATTGAAATTACAAAAGATTTTATCGCAAAAACCAACACGGAAATTTATGACGAAACGACGGGCAAGGGCAGACTTCGCCACATTTATATCAGAATCGGCGAGGTTTCGGGCGAGCTTATGGTGTGCTATGTTGTCAACGCAAACGGTCTTAAACAGGAAGATTTACTCGTGAAAATGCTCAAATCCGAACTTCCGCAGTTAAAAAGTGTGATTATTAATTCTAACAGAGAAAAAACCAATGTTGTTCTCGGCAGAAAAAACAGAACAATCTACGGAAGTGACCATATTACCGACACACTTTGCGGATTGCAGTTTAAAATTTCACCGTTTTCGTTCTGGCAGATCAACAGAAAACAGGCTGAAAAGCTTTACGGCAAAGCCAAAGAATATGCAAATCTTAAATCTGACGAAATTCTGCTTGATTTATACTGCGGAACGGGTACAATAGGTCTTACAATGGTTGATTCCTGTAAACAGCTTATCGGTGCGGAGATTGTTGAAGATGCCGTGAAAGATGCAAATGAAAATGCAAAAGCAAACGGCATTGAAAATGCACGATTCATCTGCGGAGATGCCTCAGATGCCGCATTTCAGCTTGAAAAAGAGGGTTTAAAACCCGACTGCGTAATTCTTGACCCACCGAGAAAAGGCTGCGGTGAAGAGCTTGTAAAGACAATTTCAAGAATGTCACCGAGCCGTGTAGTCTATGTATCCTGTGACCCGGCAACCCTCGCAAGAGATTTAAAATTCTTCACAGAAAACGGCTACACCCCCAAAGAAATCACCCCCTGCGATATGTTCTCCGGAACCTCCCATGTAGAGAGCGTGGCTCTGTTGACTAAAGTACAGGAGTAAAAGTGTGAAAATTATTAAATTTGAAGAAATCTATCGTGATGATATGATTTTTACGGTTTTACAGGCAAAAGATGCTTTGGGTAGAAAACCTACTATAAATCCTGACCTTCTTGATATTAAGGCAAACTATCTTGATTGCAATGATATGTTTTGGCTTGCAATAGATGAAAATGACAGGGTAGTCGGATGTATTGGATGTTCAAGAATTACTGATACAGATCAGGCATTTTTGCATAGGCTTTATATAAAACCGTCATTAAAACGAAAGGGAATCGGCTCAAAGTTACTTAATACGGCAGAGTTATGGATGCGTGAAAACGGTATTGCTGTTTCAAAAGTACATTTGGGGACACCAAAAGAGCAGTGGTTTGAATCTTATGTTTTTTATCCGAAACACGGATATATAGAATATGAACCAAGGTATATGATGAAGGTTCTGTAATTAATGAAAGTCAAAAGTAACATATTTATTATGATTATTGAGTAGTGCAACAAATTAAAATGAAATATGATTGGGGTTTGGGGTACGATATTGAATTGACTTATTTAAAAAGAAAAAGTGACACCGATGGTGACGCTTTTTGATGGAGGTGCACAAAATGGCAAAGAAGAAAAATGAAATAAGTATTCGCTCAAGTGCTGCGGAATATCTCACATATGTTGCTTCTGTGGGAAATCAGGCAGATAGCTTTGAAATGCGTTATGAGGACGAAAATATATGGCTCACACAGAAAATGATGGCAACGCTGTATGATGTTTCTGTGCCTGCAATCAATCAACATCTAAAAAAAATCTTTGAAGACGGCGAATTAGTCGAGGATTCAGTTATTAAGAAATACTTAACAACTGCCGACGACGGGAAGAATTATCAAACAAAACATTATAATCTTCAGGCAATTATTGCAGTTGGATTTAAAGTTAATAATGAACGAGCAGTTCGATTCCGTAAATGGGCAGGTCAAATTGTAAAAGATTATACCATTCAGGGCTGGACAATGGATGTAGACCGTCTGAAGAAGGGCACGATGTTCACAGATGAATATTTTGACCGTCAGTTAGAATACATTCGTGAAATTCGCCTGTCTGAGCGAAAATTCTACCAAAAGGTTACAGACCTTTATGCAACAGCTTTCGACTATGATAAAGATGCAAAAACCACAAGACTCTTTTTTAAAACTGTGCAGAACAAAATGCACTATGCTACGCACAGACATACTGCTGCGGAACTGATTGTTGAACGAGCGGATGCGGAAAAGGAACATATGGGACTAACCTCTTGGGAAAATGCTCCTGATGGTAAAATAGTGAAAAGCGATGTATCTGTAGCAAAAAACTATCTTACTGAAAAAGAATTGTCTTTTTTGGAACGCATTGTATCGCTGTATCTCGATTATGCAGAGTTGCAGGCCGAACGTCATATTCCTATGAGCATGGAGGATTGGGCGAAAAGACTTGACGGTTTCCTCGAATTTAACGGTACTGAAATTCTCACAGGAGCAGGAAAGATAAGTGCAGAGCAGGCAAAACTCCACGCAGAAACGGAATTTGAGAAATATCGCATCATTCAGGACAGATTGTTTATGTCTGACTATGACAGATATTTACTTGAACTGGAAGAAAAGATGAAAGAAGAGTAAATGGGAATTTTAATGTTTTGCGAGAAATTATAAAAGCGTCTCATTGCATGAGTCTGTTTATTGAGATATGATTGGCTTGGAGGTGATACATTATGGCAAATGAAGATAAAAAAGATTTTAATGCTATGCTTATGGATAGCAAGGATATGCCTAAAGTTCAAATAATAACAGATGAAAAAAGCATTGAAAAATATGGTGGAGATAAAATGTACTTTGCCCCACCTATTGACTATGACAAAGTAATGCGACTTGTGCCTTGTGGTAAATTGCTTACTGTAGGTACAATAAGAGATTACTTTGCTAAACAAAGCGGTGCTGATTTTACAGAGCCAATCACAGCCGGAATTTTTGTTTCAATAGTTGCATGGGCGAGTTATCAGCGTGCAGAGGATAAAACCCCTTATTGGAGAACATTAAAAGCAAATGGAGAATTAAATGCAAAGTATCCCGGAGGAATTGAGGCACAAAAGAAAATGCTTGAAACTGAGGGACATACTGTAGTGCAAAAAGGAAAAACTAATATCAAGTATTATGTTAAGGATTATGAAAAAGCATTATTTACATTGAAATAGATAATGCGAAAACTTCAGTTTTACGGACATATCCCCACAAACAGCAGAACCACGAAAAAGTCTGTGGATGTATTCCCTTGAACCCAAAATCAGCCAAGAAATTCATCGTATTCAGATGAGCCATGTAGAGAGCGTGGCATTGATTGAAAGAAATTAACAAAATAATATAGAAAAGGAATTAAAATGCAAAATACACTTAAAATAAAACGAACAAGAACAGCTTTGGCATTTAATCTTGCGATTATCGCTTGTGAGATTGCCGCAATAATTATCGTGTTTTTCAAAATAGGCTGCTATCCGCTTATATATTACACTGAGGACAGCAACCTGTTTGCACTTGTTGCCTGTGCGGTTATGGCAGGCTTTCAGGTGCGATATCTCAAAAGCGGAAAAGAAATTCCGCACTCGGTTCAAATGTTCAAATATATGGCGGCGGCTGTGCTTTCGGTAACATTTATCGTAGTTCTTGCCGTGCTTTCTCCGATGCGTGGAGAGGGCATAAACGGTTGGTTCTATATGCTTTTTAACAAAGACTTCACCTTTTTACATACTTTGTGTCCGATTCTTACAATTTTATCGTTTGTGCTTTTTGAAAAAGAACCTCCCCTTAACACAAAATCAGCTTTCACGGCTACAATCCCTACATTAATATATGCGATTCTGCTTATTATACTTAATATAGTCGGTGCAGTTGACGGTCCATATGCGTTTTTGCGTGTGATGAATCAACCGTTGTATATGTCATTTGTTTGGTTCATCGTTATAGTAGGCGGTGCATTTTTCCTTGCACTCTTGCTTCAAAAACTTAATTCAACAGGAAGAAAAAGAAAATAATAGATAATAAGACAGTAAACAGATGAAAATTTCAGATTGGAGTGATTTTTATGAAATACCGCAAGTTGGTTGAAAATGCTAAAAAGCCAAACGGATTTTGGGGCAAAATGATGATTAAGGCTATGAATAAAGGACATTCAAGCCTTACCTCATGGGGACTTGAACATATGAATATCGAACGCACCGCAACTGTACTTGACATAGGCTGCGGCGGCGGAAAAACCGTTGACCGACTTTGCTCAATTGTTGCCAACGGCAAGGTTTACGGAATCGACTATTCCGAACTCTCGGTAAAATCCTCCGAAAAACTCAATTCAAAAAATATACTCTGCAACAAAGCGAAAATTCTTCAGGCATCAGTATCCGATATGCCTTTTGATGACAATACATTCGATAATATCACGGCAGTTGAAACCTACTACTTCTGGCCTGATAAGGAAAATGATGTAAAAGAAGTTTTCCGTGTTCTCAAACAGGGCGGAACGGTTATGCTGCTTTTTGAAATGCTCAGAACAGACGATGATCCGTTCAAGTGGGAAAAGGTTGAAAATATGCTGAATATCAAGTCGGTAACTCCGCAGGAAATCAGAGCCGTACTTGAATCGGCAGGCTTTGAAAATATAAACACATACACTAAGGAAGGTACAACATGGCTTTGTGCTACAGCACAAAAACCGAAGGATGATGAAAACTAATGAAGGCTTTGATTACAGGCGCAAGTTCGGGCATAGGTAAAGAAATCGCCAGATATCTTGCAGAACTCGGTTATGACCTTATTCTTGTATCACGCTCAACAGATAAGCTTAACAAGCTGAAAGAGGAACTTTCAAATGTGAATGTCAGGGTAATTACGCTTGATTTTTCACGAGAAAGTGACAGCCTGGATTTGTATGAGCATATTAAGAATGAAAATGAACAGATTGATTTTCTTGTCAACAACGCAGGCTTTGGAGCATACGGAAAATTTTTGGATGTTCCGCTTGAAAGAGAGCTTGAACTCATTCACACAAATGTTTCAACGGTTCACATTCTCACAAAGCTTTTTCTTAAAGATATGGCGGAGAGAAACAGCGGATATATTCTCAATGTAGGTTCAGCCGCAGGATTTCTTGCAGGACCGACATTTGCAAGCTACTATGCGTCAAAGAATTATGTTGTCCGTCTTACTCAGGCGATTCATGAAGAAATGCGTAGGGATAATAAAAATGTCAAGGTTTCCGTACTTTGCCCGGGTCCCGTAAAAACCAACTTCAATAATGTTGCGGATGTAAAATTCTGCATAAGAGGACTTGATCCGAAGTTTGTTGCAAGGTATGCCGTTGACATGACCATGAAGGGCAAAATGATTATCACACCCGGCTTTGAAATGAAAGCGGTGTCGTTTTTCAGACATTTTGCACCCGAAAAACTTCTCACAAGAATTTCTTATAATGTGCAGATGAAGAAAAACGGTATAAAATAATTATCATATAGAAATAGGGGAGGTGACACATTGAGGATAAAATTCGTTGACAAGGCGATAAAACTTTACAAAAGAATAACAGGCAGATTTGAACCGATAACAAGTAAATGCGTTCACGATAATATTTTTGCAATTGCCGGACAGTCGGCATTCTTTATTATATTATCGGCTGTGCCACTCTCAATGTTCTTTGTGTCACTTTTGCAAAACCTGCACATTCCGATTGATTTTGTTTATCACGGACTCAGTAGTGTGTTTTCGTCAAAAATTGCCGATGACTTAACATACTTTCTGACCTCTGCCTATGAAAGTGCTGTGGGAATTTCTCTTGTAACGCTTGTAGTCACTCTGTGGTCGGCGGCACAGGGAATCCATGCAATCACAAACGGTCTTAACAGAATTTATGACGCTTACGAAAACAGAAACTGGTTCTTTTTAAGAATAAGAGCAATGTTCTACACAATTGCATTGTTTGTAATTTTGCTTGCGTCACTTGTACTTATTGTCCTTGGTTCAACAATTAACGATTTCCTTTCACCGCATCTAAAATCATTGCCTGACATAATCGGAATAATCTATCATCTCAGATATATACTTATCTTTATGTTTCTCACGGTATTGTTTGCGCTGATTTACAGGAACTTTCCGAACATCTCACGCAGCGAGCATAAGGAATACGGCTTTAAGTCACAGTTGCCCGGTGCGTTTCTCTGCACGGTTTCGTGGTATGTGCTTTCGTTCGGTATTTCGGTTTATGTGTCGGATTTCAACGGATTTTCCGTGTACGGAGGTCTTACAAGAATTGCCGTTATTATGATTTGGTTTTACTTTCTTATGGTTTGTCTTATGGTTTGTGCGGAAATTAATTATGTCTATCATGACAGGATAAAAGCGTTTACCGTTGCAAAATTTAAAAGAAAGGTAAAAACCAAAGGTTCAGAGCTTAATCAAATAAGAAAAGAAAGAAAAAATAATAAGTCAAATAAAAGTAAATAAATCAAAATAAAACACTTCCGTTCGGTGATACTACCAATGGAGGTGTTTTTTATGAAAAGAAAATTTTCTAAAAAGGTGATTTCAATATTGCTCGTATTTGCAATGCTCATCGGCGGAGCGTGTCTTTCATGCACAAGTGCAGCGGCATTTGATCTTGGCTATATCAGCGAGGACGGAATGAAGCTCGGTTACAGTATAATCAAGGGCTATTCCAAAATGTCGATGAAAAAAGGTCAGTTCAAGGACGGGAAAATTGCCGTTTACTGCGGACTTGATGTGAATAATCTATATGTTATGGGTTCGCTTGGTTGGTTCTATATGACAAACGGTGTTGATCTCGACCGTGCAATGACGGATAACGATTACGCAATGGAGATGATTGCAAAGCTTGACTCACACCTTCAAGGTGCAGGCATAACAAATGACAGGGCAAAAGAAAAGAAAGCCGAGATTTTAAAGGATGCAAAGTATGTTTATCAATGCTTTGACACATTGGGACTTTACATTGTTGATGTTGACAAAAACAGAGCCGATGAACTCATGAACGACAGCGGTATTGATTTTGTGCTTGACGGCGGTTGCGTTCCCAAAAATATGAAAGACCTCAACATTGACGGAAAAACAGATGAAAAGGATGCTGAGCTTATTCAGAAGTATCTTATCAAAGACCTGACCTTTGACGATTATGACGAAAATCAGTATGCTCTTTTTGTTTGCGATATCAACGGTGACAAAACTCCCGATATCCGTGATGCGACAGAAATCCTAAAAAAGTGACAATTGTCATAATTTGTGCAAAGTGAATATGATTTCAACTGCGACAGCTGTAATTTTAGCTGTCGCTTTTGATTTGTGACAGCAATGTGAAACTTTGAATAATTATTTGTAATTTCTCTTGACATTCAAAATGAAGGTGCTATAATTACTGATACAAATTGTTTTGTATCGAACTATTCTATATAGAACAATATCTCATAAGTGTGATTTCGGAGGTGAAATAATGTGTGATGACAAAAGCGTAAAAAGCTGTAAGTGCAACAAACGCTTTAATGATTCAATCGGTCACGAAATCAAGGTGCTTAATCAGGTTTTGCAGAGAAAGTTAATCTATTCCGCCAAGGATAAGGGAGTGGATAAGCTGACTCTTATGCACGGCTGGATTATTGCATATCTTTATGATCATTGTGATGAAGATGTTTATCAAAAAGATATTGAAAACGCATTTTCAATTGCCCGTTCAACCGTTACAAGTATTCTTAAACTTATGGAAAAGAAAAATTACATAACGAGGGAGAGCGTTGAAAGTGACGCAAGGCTCAAAAAACTTGTCTTGACCGAAACAGGTATTGAACTTCATTACAAAATCGAAAATATGATAACCAAAAACGAAACTTTGCTTGACAGTCTGCTGACAAAAGAAGAAAAGAAACAATTCCTTTTTCTTATAAATAAAATTCTCAGCGGACTTGAAAATGCAAATTAAAACGGAAGGAGATAAGTATGATAAAAACTTTGGCAAAAAATATCAAAGGTTTCGTCAAAGAGTCTGTTCTTACACCGTTCTTTATGATACTCGAAGTAATTGTTGAAACAATTATTCCGTTTCTTATGTCATCAATGATTGACGACGGTATCAACAAGGGCGATATGCAGCACATACTCATAACGGGCGGTTATATGGGCGCACTTGCACTCACGGGCTTGTTTGCAGGTATGATGGGCGGTATCTACGGTGCAAAAGCTTCGGCAGGCTTTGCAAGAAACCTCAGACGCTCAATGTTTGCAAATATCCAGTCATTCTCGTTTGCCAACATTGACCGTTACTCAACCGCAGGACTTGTTACCCGTATGACAACGGATGTAACAAATCTTCAAAATGCATATCAGATGCTTTTAAGAATGTGTTTCAGAGCGCCTGTATCGCTCATCTGTGCAATGGCAATGACATTCATCATCAATGCAAGGCTTGCCTGTATTTATCTCATTGCAACAATTTTACTTTCTGTTGTTCTTGCCTTTATTATGAAGGCAACATACAAGTATTTCAGTCAGGTTTTTGAAAAGTACGATGAACTCAACGCAAGCGTTCAGGAAAATGTAACTTCAATCAGAGTTGTAAAGGCTTTCGTTCGTGAAAAACACGAAGTTGGCAAGTTCCGCAAGGCAGCCGACAATGTTTACAGACTCTTTGTTAAGGCTGAAAATGCCATGGTAACAGTATCACCGATTATGATGGTTACTTCATACGCATCAATCATCCTTGTAAGCTGGTTTGGCGCAAATATGATCGTAAGCAGTGAGCTTACAACAGGTGAACTTACAAGTATGCTCACATATTGTATGAACATTCTTATGAATCTTCTTATGGTGGCAATGGTGTTTGTAATGCTCACAATGAGCCTTGCAAGCGGCAAGCGTGTTGCAGGTGTGCTTAATGAAAAATCAACGCTTGCAAATCCCGAAAACCCTGTTTACGAGGTTAAGGACGGAAGCATTGAGTTTGACAATGTTTCATTCTCATACAACACAAAAGCCGAAAAACCGATTCTCAACGATATCAACCTAAAAATCAAATCAGGCGAAACAATCGGTATTATCGGCGGTACGGGTTCTTCAAAAACAAGCCTTGTAAACCTTATTGCAAGACTTTATGATGTAACCGAAGGTTCTGTTAAGGTCGGTGGAAAAGATGTTCGTGACTATGATATCGAAACTCTGCGTGACAAGGTTTCGGTTGTGCTCCAGTCGAATGTTCTTTTCAGCGGTACAATCCTTGACAACCTCAGATGGGGCAACGAAAATGCTACAGAGGAAGAATGCGTCAATGCCTGCAAGCTTGCCTGTGCAGATGCGTTTATCGAAAGCTTCCCCGATAAGTACAACACAAAAATCGAACAGGGCGGTACTAATGTTTCGGGCGGTCAGAAACAGCGTCTTTGCATTGCAAGAGCTTTGCTGAAAAATCCGAAAATTCTTATTCTTGATGATTCGACAAGTGCAGTTGATACCGCAACAGACGCAAGTATCCGCAAGGCATTCAGCGAGAATATCCCCGATACTACAAAGCTGATTATTTCACAGCGTGTGTCAAGCGTTTCACACGCAGACAAGATTATTGTAATGGATGACGGTGAGATAAGCGCAGTGGGTACTCACGAAGAACTTATCAAAAACAGTCCGATTTACAATGAAATTTATGTTGCCCAGACAAGCGGCAACGGTGATTTTGATGCGAAAGGAGAGCTGTAATTATGCCGGGACCAATGGGAAGAAGAAACCGAGGACCTGCACAAAAGGTTGAAAATTCAGGTCAGGTTCTTAAAAGACTATTCGGTATTATCTTCAAAAAATATAAATTTCAGATGATTATTGTTTTCGTCTGCATCCTCATCAGCGTACTTGCAAATGTTCAGGGTTCATTGTTTATTCAGAATCTTATTGACGATTACATCACTCCGATGATTCAGAGCGGAAGCCGTGACTTCGGACCGATGCTCGGAGCAATTTTAAGAGTTGCAATTTTCTATGCAATCGGTGCGGCGTCGGCGTTTATCTACGCAAAAATTATGGTTTATGTAACACAGGGTACAATGCGTGATTTGCGTTGTCAGATATTTGAACATATGGAAAGCCTTCCGATAAAATACTTTGACACGCACCCTCACGGCGATATCATGAGTGTTTACACAAACGATATTGACACCCTCCGTCAGATGATCAGCCAGAGTATTCCTCAGCTTTTCAACAGCGGAATTACAATCATTGCCGTTCTTGTCAGTATGTTTACACTCAGTATTCCTCTTACAATTCTTACACTTGTAATGGTTGGTGTAATGCTTTTTGTAACAAAACAGCTTGCGTCACGAAGCGGAAGGTTTTTTGCAAAACAGCAAGCAGATCTCGGTGCGACTAACGGTTACATTGAGGAAATGATGAACGGTCAGAAGGTTGTAAAAGTATTTAACCATGAGAAAAAGAGCATTGAAGAATTCAATGAGCTTAATGACAGGCTTTTCAACAGTTCATACAACGCAAACAAGTTTGCAAATATCCTTATGCCGATTAACGCACAAATCGGTAACATCAGCTATGTACTTTGTGCAATTGTAGGTTGTATCTTTGCTCTCAACAACTTCCTCGGATTTACAATCGGTAAACTCGTAAGCTTCCTCACATTCAACAAGAGCTTTACCCAGCCTATCAATCAGGTCAGCCAGCAGTTTAACTCAATTGTTATGGCACTTGCAGGTGCAGACCGTATCTTTAAACTTCTTGACGAAGAGCCTGAGGTTGATGACGGATATGTAACACTTGTTAATGTACGCAAAGAGGGCGACAGGCTTGTTGAAACTGAGGAAAAAACAGGTATGTGGGCTTGGAAGCATACTCACAGCATAACAGGCGAAACAGAGTATCGTGAACTCAAGGGTGCGCTTGTTATGGACGATGTTGACTTCGGTTATACAGATGATAAAATCGTTCTTCACAATATTGATTTGTACGCAGAACCCGGTCAGAAGATTGCGTTTGTCGGTTCAACAGGTGCAGGCAAAACAACAATCACAAACCTTATTAACCGATTCTATGATATTCAGGACGGTAAAATCCGTTATGACGGAATCAATATCAACAAAATCAAAAAAGGCGACCTTCGCCGTTCACTTGGTATAGTTTTACAGGATACACACCTGTTCACGGATACCGTAATGGAAAATATCCGTTACGGCAGACTTGACGCAACAGATGAGGAGGTTATCGCAGCGGCAAAGCTTGCCAACGCAGACAGCTTTATCAGAAAACTTCCTGACGGCTACAACACCCTGCTCAAAGGTGACGGCGGCAACCTC